>JACCDX010048778.1_pt1 | contig 32779 bp, 10 predicted proteins | sample 7449681 | NCBI WGS metagenome assembly JACCDX01 (sample SAMN15323450, study PRJNA562643) | freshwater metagenome | isolation source: river surface water | place: USA:Blue River Watershed | collected 2017-08-18
CAAGAGTATTTATTAACTCTTGTTTCTAAGAATTTATTATAGAGCAACGTTAGTTGAATATGTTGGAGCAGGAACAGTCACTGCGGCGCTGTTAGCTCTTACATGTTGAACATTACTAAGTAATCGTCCATCAACGTTATTATCAACTATAGGATCTGTGACTACGTCATTTAGTTCAATCCTAAATTGGATTGTGCTATCCGAAGGAGCTCTAGCCTTAATTGTGTAGATGTTTCCTGCATAAACTCCGCTATATGTACCGCTACCTACTTTAGTGAAAATAGTTTGGTATGTGTCAGTTAGGCCGTAATTGCCTATTGCTGATCCTATACCCGAGCTTGTTGGAAATGTTGATGAATAGTTAAATGTAACAGAACCAACTTCTGTTAATAATAAATTCCAATCTTTACCTTTATCGCCAACTGCACCACTGTTATTACCACTAAATCTTATACTGCCTCCAGTATTAAAAAAGTGTCTTCTATGGTCTGCATTATTAAATGTCACTGTAAACTCATGAAAAACTATACCGTTCCATTGTGCAGTACGTTGACTTGTAATTCCCGATTCAAGAGTAACCTGAGAAGAATGAGCTAAAAACTTATCGGCTTCAACTTGAGTCATTAAGTTTTCATAGTCTAAGATACCTTTCTTAGAACCAGCTGGGTCTACAACAGTAATACCGTCATCGCCTACAGAAAAGCCTGTATCTTCTGCAATAACGTTTAAGTTAGCTATAATTTCTGCAATTTCAGTTGGGTTAGTGCCGATTTGGTGGACTCTAGCCTTAACCATATCTGCATATATGTTATTAATATCGCCAGCAGTAATTAAACTTCCGTCAATATTTGACACAGGTTGGCTTAATAGTGTTTGACCGTAACCACTTTGTCCGGACCCGTTACCGAGAATTAACTCTAGTCTAGACTGCAGGTTATTAAGTCTTGCTGCGCTAATATCTGACATTCTAGTTCCTTAAAGAATTACTGCTTCGATTAACTTGTCGTCTGTGTCATCACTAGATTCTAATGCAATAGCAAAAACTTCTGTTGAGTGTCTTGAAGCAGCAACAGCTACTCCGTTATTTGCTGCAACTAGCCTATCACCCTTCTTAACTGCTCCGGTTACTTTTACAGGAACTCTACCCTTGAGTGCAACTACAGTGCCTCCTTCAAGGTCTTTGTTCATTAAGAATGCTGGTGCAGCACTAACTACACCAATAGCTCTATCGCCAAACTGGCTAGCTGTTATTTCCTTCTCGCCGCCAACTACCATTACTGTGCCTACGGCGTATTCTGTGTCTGCTAGATACTTTTCAGCCAAGTCAGCGTAACGTGCCTGAGTAGCAACCCCTTGGAATAGGTTAGCGGAAATGTTTCCATCACCTGTTCTAGCAGCAATAGTGTTTGCAGAAGCACTTGTGCTTGCACTAAACCATTGGTTAGTACCGACTCTTAGTGTAGCTGCTTTTGTAGCTTCACCGCTAAAGGTACTAGCGTGTACTGTATTAAATCTAAGAGCAGTAGCACCAATATCAAATACGTTATCAGCAGCTGGCATTAAGCCAGTGCTGTTAATTGTTAGTGAATGTATTGCTGAACCTGTACCGTTAGTGGTCTTAAATTTAATTTCACTTGATAAGCCTTCGGCATTTTCAATTATACCAGATGCTCCGTCTTCAACATAGAGCTTAAAGTCGGAATCATTACCAACTTCAATACCGTTGTCAGGGAACTTAACGATTGTAGTAAATATTGTAGTTTCGCCGGGTGTTGATGTAACATAACTTGCGGCAGGAAGGCCGCCTAGCTTGTCTGCATTTGAAGCTGTCCCCCAGAAATTAAAGTCTTTCCCAACTACAGCAGCACTATTTGTTACGCCGTTGTCGGCTAATTTAGTCCAAGCTAGTGTAACACCCTTCTTAATTCTATCAAAACCAGTAATTGGGTTAGTATTATTCAGGGTAAATTCTGTCGGGCTTATAATTGCAACAACTTCATCTTGTATTGTTGCTGCGATAATTGTCTTTGTTGCGTTAGTATTGTCTAATACTTCGCGGCTTACCATTTGAGTAACGCCTTCACCAGCGTTTTGTGGACCAATTAGGATATAATCTGTACCGTTAAAAACATACAATTGGTCGTTAGCACTATCCCACCAAAAATCGCCGTCAGTTAGGCCTGATGGCTCAGTATCAGATACTGCCGAACCACCTGTTGTTCTCCATTGAGAACCGTCATAAAATTTTAATTTACTATTTCCGCTATCAAACCATAGCTGACCGCTTAGTGCTCTTGGAGGAGGATTAGCGCCGCTAAAGTTTTCTAGCAAAAACAGAAAGTTTTCGTTCTGTATTTCGCCGTAACCAGCGTAATTTTTACCGATAAATTTCAGATCTGTTGTCTGATCTACGGTACCGTCTTCAACAACTGTTAGTGTTGTATTGTTATATCTATCAATTTGATAAGCCATCTGTGATAACCCCTAAATAGTGCTTTATGTTATTTATCGTAAATTACGGATAAGCAGTCGTTGACACATGACTCCAGCCCGATCCTGAGCTTTGGAATACCATTAGTGTTCTTGATGGTGCTAAAACTGCCACACCCGACGCTGTATTTGTAGAAACTATATCCTGTATAACTGATTCGTTTTGTGTTCCGTTTGAATCAACTGCTACTCTTGTAAGTGTTAGAACTCCTGTTAAATTAGGAGATTCAGTAATTGTTACATTAATACCGCTAACTGTAGCGCCTGCATACGAAACTGTATGAATTCTAGCTAGTTTACCGGTGTTACTAGGATTTGAAGGATACAAATCATTCAAATAAGCAGCAACATTTGTTTGTAATGTTAATCCTACGCCTAAACCTGTAATGTCTAAGCTAAAAACAACAGGTGCAGTAACAGTAGCATTGTCAACATAGGCTTTTGTAGCTGCATCTTGTGGATTTGTTGGATCTGCAAGACCTGTAATCTTTTGACTATCTTGTACCGCAATATCTCCGCCTGCTGTAATTTCTATACCAGATGCAGCATTTATTAACAGATCTAAACCGCTAGTAATAGCATTACTGTTAATATTAATATTATCTACATCTAGGTACTGTAGAGTACCTACTTGTACAAGATCGTTAGCATAAAGTATGTTTGTTAAACTATCGTTAGTGAGTTTAACACTGCCGTCAATGCTAAAGGCTAGAGCATCTGATGAAAGATCAATGTTCTTATTAAAAGTCCAAGAATTAGATGCTAGCTCCCATGTGATAGTTTTATCACCGTCCGTAGATCTAACAATAATACCGGCGCCATCTACAACTGCATCACCTCCTAAGGTGCTGTCACCTTGTGCTGCTAATTCAATGTTTTTGTCTTCAACTGTAAGAGTTTGAACGTTAACTGTTGTAGATTCACCTTCTACTAATAGGTTACCAGTAACTCTTAAATCACCTTCAACGTCTAAAGTATATTCAGGTAATCTGTTTGTGGTAAAAATACCTATCTTTCCTGCAGATGCATCAACATAAAGCGCATCAACAATAATAGATTCATACAAGGAACTGCGAACACGTAAACTTATATCGTGATCTCTTAATTGATTTTCAATATAAAATCTCGGTCCAACTACCTTTTGAACGTTGTTCTGAGATGTACCAATTGTTAAACCGCCCGAGTTTTGAATTGTTAATGTTCCAACAGTAATACCGTCAGTATCCGATGGCAAAAACTGTTCGGCTGTACGTATTTCACCAGAGCCTGTTACAAGAGCGTTTGAGCTTTGCGCAATACCGTAAAACTTAAATGTGTCAGGATTAACAATATTAAATCCTTCAAATATTGTTCCGGTAGGATTATTTTCAGTTACTAAACTTGTTATTCTTTGAGAGTAAATTGGTGTAAATTCAATGTTACTGAATATACCCACTAGTGCTCCGCCAATAAAAAACTTCGCTACAGTTCTAGATCTACTTTGTGTATCAAGTATGCTTGCTATCTGAAATCCGCTTATACCCTGTGACTGAGTATATAAAGGACCTATAAGTATTGTGTCCGATCCATCGTATGCATAAACTTGGTTGTTTAGACTGTCAATCCACAAGTCACCGCTAACCATTTGCGGTCTAGTTGCTTGTACATAAGGTCCGCCAGACGCTTTCCATACTGTACCGTCATATACTTTTAATCGCTGTTCGCTAGTGTTCCACCATAACTGACCAGCTATTGGGTTACTTGGCGCTGCTGAGTTAGCAAAATTCTCTAATAACTTGATAAAGTTTTCGTTAAATGCTTCACCGTAGCCAGTGTAATTTTTACCAACCAGCGTAAGATTAGTACTTTCGGTATCAATCTGACCGTCAATTAAATCTGTTAAAATTGTTCCGTCTGTTTTGTTTAATTGATAGCTCATCTTATTGTCCAGTATAGATTATATAATTGATTACCAAGTAAGGGTTCATTACATCTAGTGGTGTGCCAAGTGTTGAGGAAGTTAAAATTCCTCCGCTTGATGCAAAACCCTGTGTACCTCCAGCTCCTGGCTCAATAGGCAATGTAATTGCAGCTTCGTCTAGCGGTGCGCCTGCACCAACTCTAACTCCGTAATACTGTGTACCACTTGGACCTTCCAGGTCGTGCTCGTGTTCTGGTAGATTTTCAACAGATATAGTCTTGCTTTCTTCACCTGAACTGTTACCAATACCGTCTGCTGCTGAACTTGTAACACGGTTAGCACTTGGGCCACCCATATTATCAGCACCTAGCGCAAATCTACCTCTTAGATCTGGTAAAGCAAAGTAGTTAACACCGCCGTCACTAATCAGTGATGCGTCTCTAAAGTTAAATCCGATTGCTTCCCAAAGTATAGTATAGTCTGATTTTCTTACTTCTGAGCCGTCACATAATAACCATCCCGGAGGCGCATCAAGGCCACCGAACGGAATAATTGCACCAGCTGGTATTAAAGGAATATCTTTTAAGAAATTTCTCTTTGTTACTCTGTAAAGACCAGATTCGCCAATTACCTTGTTCACTAGTATTTCGTCTGCGTTATCTACGGCATAGATAACGTCTTTATTACTAATAAAGCTGTTACGTATTCTTACATCAAATGTTTTTGTTGAACCACCTGTTTGTCCATCAAATGCAAAGCTGTTATTCTCTACATCACCGTCAACTGCAAACGTAGTTGCCGAAGCAAGTCTATCTGCTGACCCTGCGCGGCCTGTTACTGTTCCACTTACGTTACCCTGTACGTTACCAAAGAAAGTTGTTGCATAAACTTGATCATACTTGTTTACAGGGCTACCAATATTTCTAGAGCTATTAGCGTCTGGTGCAATATTAGCTGTTACTAAAACGCCGTTAATATCAACGTTTCCGCCAACATTTAAGTCTAGCGCGATGCCTGCTCCGCCCTTAACAATGAGTGAGCCTTCGTCAATATCGCCAGAATTAATTGTACTTTCAATAGTTAAAACACCTGTTGTTGCATCAGTAGGCTTTGACCTAATTTTAACATTACCAACAACATCAAGGTCTTCTTCAGGAGCAGTATTGTTAATACCAACTTTTTGTGTACTGTCAATTCTTACAACAGTATTGTTTGTATTACCTTCTCTTAAAACAAAGTCAATGTTTGCGCCAGAAGTATTGTGCTGTATAACACCTGCTTCTCCTGCAATCTTAATGTTTAGCTGGCCGCCTGAACCTACTTGAATACCGTCATTAGTTTTTACTTTTAACTGAAAATTTGTAGTAGAAGCGGAATCACCTCTTAAAAAGTTGCTAGCAGGGATTGATTCTCCGTTTACATAGAGATTTTCTGCTTTTTCTGCAATGCCATAATACTTTAAAGTTTGTGATCCTACTATTGGCGTTGAAGCAATGTTAAAACCTGCCTGTATACCTGATCTAAAACCTGTAATTGAACTCTTTGGAGTAAACGACTGACTACTAATAATAGCAGCAGTCTTATCTTCAATCTTAATTGTTAACACATTATAGGATACATCATCAGTACCTATAATTGACTCTGCCTTTGCACCAGTTAGTAGACCATCACTAAAGTCAGGTCCAACTAGAACCCATTGGCTACCAGTAAATAGATATAGTTGTTGAGCATCTGTGTTAACCCATAGGTCACCTGCTAATGAGTTTGCAACAGCTGGCTGAGTTGTTGACTTCTTTAGGCCGCCGGATGCAACCCAAGTAGTACCGTCATATATTTTTAATTGATCAACACCGTCTGTATTGTCGTACCATAACTGACCTTCTACAGGTCTTGAAGGCGGAGTACTATTAGCAAAATTTTCTAATAGATGTAAGAAGTTCTCAGCAATCGCTTGCCCATACGCTGTGCTACTTCTACCAGGTAAAGATAAAGAGGTTTCAGTGTTAAGGGTACTATCCTCAACAACAATCACGCCCTTGTTTACACTGTCTGTATAACTTACTTCATATGCCATAATTTACCTCTTAGCCCGATAAGCTCTGAACTCGAACAGTGTAATCGATCTGAATTAATCTGTTTAAGGATTTTTGAACTGGATGAAAAATAACGTGCGTAATTAATCTGCCTGTGCCTGACGGGGAATAACTTCTTAGACCAAGCTCGTCAAACACGAAAGATCCGTTTGCATCAGCGGAAGTATCAAACGCATCTTGTCCTTCGGGCTCACCGTAATCTAATAAACAGCTAACTAGAACATCTGTATAGTTTGTTCCGCTTACGTGTCTTGTTTCTAAAAAGTTTCTTGCAGGATCTGTATTGTTCACAGAACGGTCGTCTACTACTTTTGAGTATGTTTGATTGTACAAACTTGCGTTAGTTCCTGCTGAGTTTGGAGTTAGATAGGTTATAATCCCGGTAGGATCAACCGAAGTTCCGCCGTTTCCAAAGCTCATTTCGTAAATAAAACCCTGCCCTGCATTACTTAAACTTTCAGCCAAAGCTAAACTCATGTTTTCGTAATGAATGGCATTACGCTTATTAACGTAGACTTCTTTAGATAGGGGATCATATATTTTTATGTGTCCCTGTACTAAAATTCCGCTGTTATCTTGCATAATTAGCTCGTTTCCTTTTTTTCACACTGTATTTATTCTGGCAGCTTGGTTGTTCCGGCTCGCAAGAAAATACCAATATCTGTCTGTGTTTGGCTTAGACTTACTCCGGGTTCTGCCCAAATTTTACCTATTTTTCTAACAATATTAATTATTTGATTGTCTTCTGGTGTTTCTGCTAGCACTAGTTGGCTGCTGATTATTTCCCCAGTTTCTTCGTTCACTGTGTTATTTAATGTAAATTCAGCAGGGGATATTTCATCGCCACCGTCTACACTATCTAATGCAAGTGTTGGATTGAACACTGAAATCGCAGCCTTTCTAAGTCTCTTGCCTGCAACAAATACTTCAAATTCGTTAACGCTAGCAGCCTTAAAGTTTAAGTCAATAGTATTAGTTATACCGTCTGCAATTTCTTTCTGTACTTGTGTTACGTCCTTGTAAGGAACAGTTTTTAAACTGCTCTGATCGTAAATATCAGTACCAGCAGCATAGGTATCTTTAACACCAGTTCCTAGCGTACCTCTACGCAGCTGTCTTAGTGTATTGCCTTCTTTAACAAGATATTCAATTCTTTCACCTTCAATGAAGATAATTCCTGGTAAGTTAGCACCCTTGCTAGGTGATGGTAAGCTAGTTCCGTCAACAACTTCAATTCTTAAATCATAAGAATTTAATGGTTGTGCTAGAACTGTAACAGGAGCATCTAATCTCTTGTAGTGTGTTCTATTGAGCATATCTTTAAATTGTCTAAACGCAAACTCTGGCTGAGAAACCTGCGGAGTAAAATGCACAACATCAATAACATCGTTCTGTGCTGGCTTTCTTACCAATCTTACTCTCGTCTTATTATCTACTAGATAATAATCCACACTTGGTGTTAGCAGTTCGCCGTTAACACTTACCCATACGTACTGTACATCTGCTGCTGGTTTTCTTAACTTAATTTCACCAACAGTTAGTCTGTTGTATGTTACATAGTCAATATCTTCTGGTATTAGTGTATCTCTAGCAACTACATCGTATGTGATTCTTTCCATGCCAACGATGTCATGATTACTAAACTTAAACACTTCGACTATTTCGCCGTCTGCGGGTGCTGCGTTTAGAGTTAGTGCTGTGCCATTTAGGCGATATTCGCCGTCTGTTACAACATAAATCTCAACAGTATCACCAACTTCGCCAGTGGCACCTAGTAGAATTACACTACTGTTGAAAATATCAAATCTCCACTCTACTGGAGCAAATACTTGCACACCATTAATGTAAACTGCAATGTCTTCTGTAGACAATGCATTTCCTGGCTGCTGGAATGACTCAAGTGAGTACTCGCGCTGTCTATTAGCAGGAACTGTATACTGTACATTATATCCAGGGTTCAATATACTGTTTCCAACCTTTACAATTACATTGTGTGAAGTTGGAACTGCATAGAACGGTGCAGATAGTAAATTAAATGTAGTGGTCACACCGTCAGCGACAAAGACATCCTTTGTTATCTGACTGTAATTTACAACAGCATTTGATGCAAATAGTGTCCAGTTTATAACACTGCCCACTGGTAATGGTTCTTCAAACCTAATTATAGTATTTCCGTTTTCAGGAGAAGCAAATGTTATTACATGATACTGTACACCATTAACTGTGACAAAATTTCCAAAGTTTTCGTTATACTTACGGTTAACTTCGTAATCTATTGTTGATTCATCGGCTATGATTAATCCGTAGTCAACAATGTCTTGACCGCCACGTTCAACTGTTAATATATTCAGTTCTGCGCCATCTACAGGTGATAGTATGGTTACAGTATTGTTTATCCAATCAATAGTATACTCAGTGTCATCAAGTAATCTATTTGCAATTTTAACAAATACCGACGGACGAGTTCCTGGAACTATTCCTAAGTCATAGGTTACTACAGATGCATCCATTATGTAACTCTGACTGTACATAATTCCTTGATCTCCGCTCTTTCTTGCATATACTTTGATATCAAGTGTATCAAGGATTTGTCCAGGTACTAGTTCTTCAGGACCCTTACTTGTAGTAGGAGTAACAAAGCCGTCACCGTCAACAACAATATCTTCGGCTCGCACACCCTTAGCTGAAGTGTACGCTAAATCACCACCCGATAGCGATGTATCATAACTTTCAGGATCAGGAATAAAACTTCCATCGCTAGTGTATTTTCTAACAATTAGAATATCACCGTCATTAGCATAGAAGTCATATGCGCCTAAGTCAATAATCGATGATGAGCCATCTCCGACCACTGTAGTCATTCTAGCATTTGGATTAGTTTGACCTCCTGTGTCGTAGTTAGGATCATCGATGCGTGTTCCGTTTAGGTAGATGTTATAAATCATACCATCTTCTAGAGGAGCAGGCATTTCTATTACAGATGTTGATCCGTCAAATGTAAACACTTGATCTTCAAATGTATTATCAAAAACGTCCCAAGTATCTGTATACCAACCTTTTACATCCCAGCCAGCAGTACCGCCAAAGTCAAAACTTGTTACTTCAACACCGCCGTAATCAATACCGTCCATTAACTGTGCTAGTTCTTTACCTAACATGCCTTGTACAGGATCGTAACCAAAGTTAATTCTATCAGCTGCATTCAGCATTGAAAGTGGTCTCTTGTATTCTATACGAATTACACTATCAAGAGCAGGAGGTACTACAAACTTTAACTGACCTTGCTCTCTAACATAGCCAGCATCTGTATTAGAAACATTAGTACAAGAGTATGTACTTCTTAGTTGTTCTTCATTATCTATATAAACCTTAATGTTCTTTAGCTGTAGATCTAACGGCCACTTCAACTTAAATGTTGTGTTAATGTTAGTGCCGGTAAATGTTTCAATCTGAGCTAGATCAGTAATGAAATAATTACCAGTTGTTCTATCAAACTTAATCTTAATTGACGGTGTTCTAACAACACCGTTGCCAATGATAGCAGACGCTGTTGCAGGAGTAGATCCAGACGACTGCGACCCTTCAATAATTACCTGCGGAGCAGATGTATAATTTTTACCAGGGTTAACAACTTTAATAGATGTTACTTGTCCGTAGCCAAGATATGCTTCTGCGGTGGCACCTGTTCCGCCGCCGCCAACTAGGCGAACTAATGGTTTAAACAGATAACCCGAGCCGCCATCTTTTATTCTAATTTCTTTTACGCTAAAGCCATTGTTTTCAACCCAATGCTTTCTTGGGTATTCAAGTAGCTTCTCGTCATCGGAAAGGACGAATCCCTGCTGAACGATTGCGTCAACAGTTTTAACTTTCTTGTCTTGAGCACTGTAGTACGGTGGTACGTCAAAGTCAGTTACAGACGAATTAGTTTCGTCTGTAGTTTCATAAGAACTTACAAACTCCCTAATAACAGTCTTGTATGGCTTTACTTCCTCAACGTACTGTTTATAGCTAGTTAACGTATCAGTGTTAAAAGTTAAATCTTGTTCTAACTTTCCAACATTATGTTTAATTTTAATAAAGCTGGTCTTGAAGAACCAATCAACATAATTCTGCTCAGTAAGAATATATCTTAGCGATGCAAAGAACAGCTTGTTGTATTCAACTTTTAAGTCTCCAACAAATATATTATTCTTTATTGCATTTAATATAATTCTTAGTTCTTGTACAGGTACGTTGTCATATGCAATACTATCATAGTTTCTGTTATCAAATCCTACTGTACTCTTTGATCGATCGTATAGATTTGACTTAAATTGTATAGTGCCGTTCTGTCTACCAACTGTTTTAAAGTTAACAGTATAATTTTCTGTTTCAGTTGCAGAAATTTTTTCTAGTAGTAGCCAACCGCCCGAGCCAACGTTGTCAATTCGAACAACATCTCCTAGATTTATATCTAGCTTAAAGATATCGGCAGGTATAGAAACTTCGTAATCTATCTTAGTGAAGGCATTGTATCCAGAGGCATACCAGTCAACATAATCCCAATATGCTGTTACGTCATAGTCTTGAATCTTAGATCTAAACCATGTAGCAGTGTCAATGTTCCAAGAATAGATTGCCCACTTTCCGTGTATTGTTGCATCGCTACCAACAAGAACACTAAACTTTCTTACAATTAATCTTGTGTCAGTGCCATAGCCCTTACCAGAATTTAGAACGTTAACATTTGTAACCTGTCCTAGATTATTGATAATAATATCAAATTCTGCATCTTCACCTGCACCTACGATAGTATATTCAGGTGACACTTTATATCCTCTACCAGGATTTACAATCTCAACCCTAACTATTTTACCGTTCTGTATTATAGGTGTTAGTTCAGCTTGTACAAGTTTATTAGTACTTACAAAGCGCAATTCATCAAGTGTGTCGATTCTTACATCATACGATCCTAATATTTCTGAAGGCTCGGAATCTTTTTGCAATAGAGGATTGATGTTATAACCGTCTAAGATTGCTTCGTTTATAAGAACAGAGTTAACTCGTTCAATGTATTGTTTTAATGCTTCTGCTCTGTTAACAAACATAGATTGACGAGGTCTGTTTTGAACTCCGTACTTTTGTCTCGGTGTTAGATTTTCTGCTGGTACAGGTCTATACTGTTCATCAACACCAATTAAGCTATCAAACCACTTTCTTTCAATGTCCGGATGAATTAGACTGTCCTCTAATCCTTCGGACATAATATAATACGCACTATGAAGCTGCTGCTCGGTATTGCTACCAGTAGCATACTTTATGTTTAGAACAATATCATCATTGTAAACTAAAGATTCACAGTTGTTAAGAATAAATCTATCTGATGATAGGAAATTAATAAATCTGTAACCTTGTTCTCTAGGACTTGCAATTAATCTTGCAATATCAAAAACGCTTAGAGACCTATTTTCTACTTGTGGAACTGTTAGCTTCTTGCTTACCCAGAAATAGAATCTATTACTAAATGTCTTTGAGACAGGATCATAAACAAACTTCTGACTGTAAAGATTATCACCGTATATTGAAGTACCGCTTATGCTTTCGTTCAGACCGTTTTCAGTATCCGCTAAAGTGTCCCACTGACTTGGTAAGAAGCGACTCTCAACCCATTCATATACGTCAATAGACGCACCAGGCTGCAATTCATTCCAATTTGCTTTTTGATACTGTATATCTCCTTGGTATGGATATGTGAATCTAGCAGTCTTTAAATTCCACCAAACTTCGCCTACATGTTCTTCAGCCCAATAGACGCTAGTATCGACACCAGTGAACACTCCAACATTATAGGTAGCAGGATCATAAGGAACTTTGTGTTTAATTTCCTGTTCTGCTGGTCCTGCAATCTTACCTTGTATAGGATCAATAAAATCAAGATATGTTACAATCTGATTTGTTCTCTTATTGTAGAGGAACGCACCTCGTATTTTTGACACATCAGCAGGAGGAACTAGTTCTCTAATTCTATTCCAAGCAAATTTTCCTTTTTGCTTTCTATAGTTTAGAACAGTACCCTTATAGTAATCATTACCAGCACGTGGCATACCAACATAGATATGATTATTGTTAGCTAATAGATTTTCGCCAAACAGAGATATTGCGTTGTCATATCTAAAGGATTCAGAGAATACTAAGCTATCTTCAATATCTTCAAATATGTAAACAACACCTGTGTCCTTAATAACATTTTTAAATGTTGTGTAGCTCTTGTCAAATGTTGTTTCATTACCGCTTGAAGCATCAAACGTAGTAGGTATCTTCATGTCTCCATTTAAACTTGTTACTACAAGATTATCGGAGCTAAATGAAAGACTTGAACCAAACTTCTCAGATTCTTCGTTTTGTGGCGGAAGAAGTGTTTGAGAATATACAAACTCTCCGTTGATCTGCCTATAAACAACTACCTTGCCTTGGTCTGTTTTTCTTTCGTCATTTTCAGGTTCAGAAACAGCAATTATATTTCCGTCTGGAGACATGGCTAATTTGCTAGTGTTTAGACCTAATTCTATTGTTTGATCTAATACATACTGTTCGCCAACTAGACGATATATTACTAACTTAACTCTTGAAGTACTATCAGAGTCTGTTTCTTTTGATAGTGCAGCAATAATAGATCCGGTAGTATTAACTTCAAAATCTATTGCAAATTGTTCAATGTAAGTATTAGATGGTACATAGACATCTTCGCCGTAGAACGCATTGCCGGTTCTGTTAGGCAAATAGCCCAAGTAATCAATGCTGCTTGATACAATATCCCAATCACTTAGTGTTAAGGAGGCGCCTGCTGCAATATTAGTCTTTGCTCTATAAAGAGCGCCATCGTAACTTACAACAGAACCAACTGCATAAGGATAGTCAGTGTTTAACTCTCCTTGATAATTTTCATCTTTACCTTGCTTCCAACTAATTTTATTCCAGTATATAGAATTAACAATTTGTATAGAATCTGTTGATGATATATTCTTTAATGCTTTATAATATTCATCCTTGTATAAAACAATTTCATCTTTTAAGTAATCTTGAGAAACTCTCCAATTACCTCTGTAGACTTCGTTACTTTCATAACCGTGCTTGAATATTTCGATTGAACCAAAATCGTCAGAAGTATCACCAACGCTCGAAACAAATAGCGTATAAAGACCTTTGTTCTTTATTAATTTTACTTTTTGTCCAAATTTTCTGTTGGCTGAACTATACTCGCTTGTTAGTAACACTAACAACTTGTAAGAACCGTTAGATGTCTTATTATATACTGCAACTGCACCAGAATTACTTGGTCCAGCTGTGCCATATTCGTCGCCAGGAATATTATATATTTGTGTATAATCTTTGTTTAATCCTGTAGGAGGATTTTCATCTCTAGCAGCGCCGCCTTCAGTTATTTCATTAAAGAAATAATATTCTTCATCAACAATAAAAGGATTATCAACTAAAGGAAAGTCTGAAGTATGCTGGAAAACTATAAGTTTGCCTATAAGAGAATTTCCTAAAACAACGTTATTATTAAAATCGTCGTTAATAGTTCCAATAGTTCTATCAACGTCGCCCGAACCTCTAGCTACAGTATTAGCTTTTCTTCTTACTTCAACTTTACCAATGTTGTTTAATTTTGCCCAAGGACCAGTCTTGTTCTTTACATATACTCTTACAGAGTTGAACTGTCTTTGATAGAAAACAACTTCAGCAGTGCTTGTAGAATAACTTGTTAATGCTAAACCACCAAACTCGTTAAATGGTGTTTGGATATCTTCAAGAATATCACCAATGACAGGTTCATAAACGTCTCCGTTGGCATCAAAACGTGTATATTCAAAATCAATGTATCCGTCCCATAGATCGTAAATAGTTTGTTTCTTGTTTAGAATATCATAGCTTAACCCTGCTGAAGCTAAATCAATCGTTCTATTATCTAAATCGTATAGACGGAATTCTATTTCTTGACTAACAGTTATAACATCAGTGTATTCTTTTGATCCTCTTACAACCCAAAGATCTGAAGGATATTCACCTTCGGTATCAACTAGATAAGTTCTGCCCGGATCACCGAAGTAAGTTAGTTGACCGATAAAGCTAGCTTGATTGTTATTGGTAATATAAGGACCGATTGCTGAGATTGTTTCCTGTATATTGTAATAATCAAAAGGTCTATTAGGATCGCCAAAGTTAGCCTGTGTTACAACGTCAACATAAACTAAACCTCTACCAACGTCATACCAACGGCTGTTGTTATTGTAAGTAAAACCATCAACATCGGCAGTTTCAACAGTGTAGCCGGAGGCAGGTGCTTCTCCAATTTTATATGTTTTAAATAGCCAGAAACCTCCAAGATTGTCTGAAACATTATAAGTATCTTCTTCAGAATAGAAACCTATAAAATCTTCGTCATTGATAAACAACTCGCCGGTTAAATCAAAGTTACCGTTAGTTTCATTAATATAAATGACAGCACTGTCGCCCTTAATGTCAACATAGTAAACTATACCAGCGCCTGTGTTAGTTGTAACACGCTCGCCTATTTCAGGTAAACCAACAAATGTTTCAATAAAAAGTACGTGATCAATCTTAGCTTGAATGTCGTGTGTGTTTTCGATATATCCGGCTAGTTCTGGAATTTCATTATCGAAAGGATCATAATCAGCAAGTGTTGGATAAGCAAAACTTCTTGGATTCCAAGCTAGTCTTACTCTGTCTCCTGCCTTTGTTCCTAGATACATATCAAGCGGGGCACGCACTAGGAAGTGATCAGAAATACTATTTTCTAAGCCAGGGTTACCAGAAATTAACAACTTAATTGCTGTTGAATCTGATGTAGACTCGTTGGCTAACTGCACATAGGTGTCAAATGTTGTAAATGGCTGGCTTGTTGTTGTAGGCAGAATAGTCCTATTAGCCTTCCATAGACTTTCTCTATATCTAACAATATCATTTTTATTGTAAGTAACAGTAGGATCAAAGTCTCCCTTAAATCTAGTTTTAACTCCACTAGCTTCAGGTATACCAACTGCTAAAAACTCGCCGTCAGGACTTACAGATATGCTCTCTCCAAACTTAGAAAGGTTAGGATCAAAAAGATCGTTTGGTGGGCCAATCTCTGGTTCTTGTATTAGATTACTAGAATCCTTAGTTCTTCTATAATGATAAACAAAACCGTTACCGTCACCAGGTGCCGACACAAACAAGTTATAGTTATTGTCTGTTACAGTCATTGAGTTACTGAATCTATGCTCAGTGCTATCAAATGATGCTGGATTTGCTATACTCTGTTGAACTGATCCGTACACTGGGGTATTTTCAAAAACGCCCCAATTATTATCTTTATAGTTGTCAACCCAAACACGTTGTTTGTCGTAGATGCGTTCTTGTATTAGTGTGTTAAGAGCTGCTAGAGAATCAACTCTAACTTTTCTTAATTTCACAAGAACTAGATTTTCGTTATCAAATGGTAATATTTGATTATCAATTGGAACAGCTATGTTTACTGTCGATGCATCAATAAAGTCAACTTTATAAATTCCTGTTAGGAAATATGATGATGCACCCTTAACTGCCACTAGGTCGTCAACATTTAATATAGGACTTGCCCATCTGTCTAGTGTTAGCGTAAAGAGAGGCTTGTTGTTTTCAGTAAATTGACCTGTTTCTGTTAAGGTAGTTACCTTAGCAATACTGTCAGAAATCTGATAAACAGTCCAGCTGTCGTCATTGGTTCTTGTTAGCCAAATATACTGGCCTAGTTGAAGTTGATTTATATCAGTGATTTCTAGATCATCTATTGACCCGGCCTTGTACTCAACATCATCTTCATGAACATAACCGCTGCTCATTAAGTAATCTGGATCTATTGTAGTTGTTGGAAAGGGCTTATGATTATAATTTTCAGGCTTATCATAAACTTCCCAAGGTCTAATTTTATAGATTTTGTCAAACTTCTCAAGCGGATATTGCTGTACTAATTCAAACGGTTGAGGAGATTCTTGGAACTTTGCTTCTTCAAGTTGATATTCTACTTGCTGAATATTATCAACTGCACCGTAACGACCAACTTGTATTGCCCAATCTTCATAGTAATCAAAACTATCCTGATCAGAACTGCTCAAAGGATCAAACAACTTTGTTATAGCGTTCTTAGTTCCCTTGTCTTGAATAAATCCTTGATAAAACTTGTATTGACTAATATCATCAGTAATAATATTAGCAAGATATTCTCTCTTCTGATATCCTATCAGATGCTGCGCTAGTCTTTGCTGTTCAGCATCAAAGTTATCAGAATCTAAATCGTAAAAATCTGCAAACTGATTAATTTTGTAATCAAAGTTTGTGTAAAGAGTTGATTCTGGCTTTTCATTTAGTCTAAACCAGAAGTTGTTATTAAATTCTTCTGCACCTGCTACTTGATCAATAGCAACATAGTAGAATTGCTTGTACTTAACTAGCGAACCAACGGCATAATCCTGCCATGGTTCCCAGTTAACTATTGTTGCTTCGTCAAATACAAATCCTGGAATATCTAGACTTCCTGTCCAGTTATCAGATCTATAACCCGTAATCTTTAGTCGCTCTTGTCTGTAACCCGTTGCTGGTTGATAGATAATATCATTGAATACTGTTGTGTTGTCTACAATAACAACATGCTCTTTTTGTACAACAGGTATTGATACACCATAAAGACCGTCAGTTGTATTTTTTGGACTAATTTCAAATATATTTTTATTTCTATAGATACTGATGTATTTTCTGTCTAATGCGTCACCGTCTTGTTTTACTACGCCGTAGCTATAGAAAGAATCTAAAATATCATCTGCTGTTGTGTATTGTGTAATTAATGAAAGATTAGATGCGCCAGGACTCAATGCAATAGTTGTTCCAGAAGCCCAACCTTGTGTGGTCCAGAACAAGAATTCTCTTGCTGCGTTATCCCAGTTTTCTACAAAATTTGTTTCTTTATTAAAATAATCAAAACTAAAGCCCTTAGACTTTAAGTATGCATCATATCCTAATAGAAAATCTACTACATCTTGAGATGTTGAAAGTTTAGTTCCATAGGTTAATACTTTAGGAGTTGTCTTGAGGAAGTTTCTCTTAAACTGTGCTCTCTTACCACCAACAATAGGAACTTCATTTAACAATGCAATATTTTCAGTTGTAAATGTATCGCCGCTAGTAAAGTTTTCAGTAACTCTGTAATATTTAAAATTGTTGACTAGTAACTGTCCCTTAATGTAACGCTTGTTAGCAGCCCATTCAGATGCACTTTCAGTTATTCCGCCAACAGATACTGTTATGTCGTTAGCAGTTGCTTGTGCTTGGAAATATCTAAAATAAGGTGCATCATTGTTATAACCTCTGATGATAAATCCGCCAGGAGCCTTTTCAACAATAACACCGCTATATGAAATAGCTTCTAAAGGAGAGCTAGTATTTAAAAATACTTGATAGTTTTCTTCAGGAATAAAGATACCTTCGGTTTCACTAGCCCTTGGAGATCTACTATCAAGAATTATTTTTAATTTTTTCTTATCTGTAAATCCAGCTAATTTTAGTCCTAGTTGATTACGAATTGAAGTTAGATCATTCTTATAATCGTCATAAACATTTAGAATATTACTTGCTACGAAGTTATAAATGAAGTTTACTAGACCAGATGTTTGAATTCTAGTCGCGTCATTATATGTATTAGGAACGTGTAGATTCTCTAATACAATATGCTTTTGTGTATCCTTATAAACATATTGACCTACTAAATTCTTTTCAATTCTTGATAGGTCAAAACCGATACCCATAACCTTTGAAGGTTGATTTAATAACCATGCTTTGATAAGAGCAAATGGATATTCAGAGCTTCTTCTCCATGCTGTTTCAACAGGAGCTTCATCGCCAAAGTCAAAACTCTGATTTGTATATCTATAGATAAAATTCTTAGCAGTATTTGATGCTATTGGAGAAAGCAATCTTCCCTTACCGTCTACAGGAATAAAGTTTGTTAGACCAGGACGAACATATTTGTCTAATATTTTTATTTGCTTTCCTGGCTCGCGAACTATACCGTTTTCAAGATCACTCCACATAACACCGTTGTTACCGGTATATGGTGCTGGACCGTATACTTCGTTCCACCACGAAGGTTTAATTGTGAACCCAAGCATTTCCCAAGGGTGGCTATGAGGTCTATCAGTATCAAAGAGTTCCTTATATACTGCTCTCCAAAAACCTGGAAGAGCTGCGCCATCAACTACGTTAGTCATGCTTGAGTAGTTGAATGTAAACTGATTTTCTCTTTCGTAAAATTCGTTTGATGTAAAATCAGTTTCAACTAAACTTAACCACTCAACAAAGCTACTACGAAGAGATTCATTCAATTCAACTTTACTGAAATCTGTCTTTCTAAACTTACCTGGGACAAAATCAAAAATATCTAATTGTGTTGAGTTGTAAGAAATTTTAATGTTATTAAAAATTCTCTTTTCTAGATCTATTATTAGGTTGTCTCTATAATCCTTAAATGCCTTAACAAAACTTCCATCGTGGCCGCGGATCATTGCTACGCCTACAGGATACTCATCAAGCTCAACGTTATCTGGGCCTGCTTCAGTTCCTGAATTTGTAGGAATATATAAGACTCTGTTAAATCCAGATAGTACTAGCTGCTTAACTTCGCCTTGGGCGTCAGCACTCTTTGCTGCTCTTCTGCTTGAATATGCAGGATAGAACCACCCAATTCTTCCAGTAGCCTCTTCTTCTCCATAAATTTTAAAAGGACCGTTTGTAATCGGTTCTTCGCCAACGTATGTGTCATCAATAATTAGCTGCGGAATGTATGCAGGGTATAGACCTAATTTAGTCGGTGTAGGCGGTATAAACGAGCCGTCAGTTGACGAAGTTTCGTAGACATGAATAATGTCGCCCTCTGTTTGATAGCTGTTTATAACTAAGAATGCATCAGAATTAAATGTATAATCTCTTCCGTACACTAACTGATTACCGTTCAAGTAGACATTTACTGAACGCTGACTTAATGTATTAAGGTCAAACTGAGCTGATAGAGGATAGTATGGATTTCTAGCATCAAGTACTTCATACTCAATTAAATTATTATCATTCCCCCAGTTAACCATATCTGAGAAATAGAATGGTTGAGATTTAATTTTATCTTTATTGATTTCCTTTAATACTAAATCTACGTGATTTTTAGTTTCACCGTCATAACCTAGATTTGTTGCAGTTTCAATAAAGATTCGCTTAAATCTTGCATATTCTTTTCTGCTATAGTCAAGGGCCTTAACAATATTGTATTTCTTATTAGTGATGTGATATAGCGGAAGGTTAATCGGTCCGCTATGCTTAACAAATCTCTTTCCGTAAACATCAAGATCGCCCAGATCTCTTAAGTTGCTAGGGCCAGGATATGTTCCGTCAAATTCATAAATGTCTTCAATCATGCTGTCAACATGATCAATAACTTCTCCTAATGTAAAAGAAGAAATATCTTCGTTTAATGGATTTCTTTCTAAGTTGATAGGAAAGTCATACCAACCATTTTTGTTCTTTGGTGTTGACGAATATGTCTTAATAATTACATTAGAATTTTCTGCCAAATCTTCATAGAATCTAACAAATAGCTTTTCGTTAATTCTGTCTAACGTGTAATCAGTTTCTAACTTCTTTAACTTATTGTTTACGAAAACATTAATTTTAATGTCAGTAATAAATGATGCGCGGTCGTAGACATCAACTTGGAAATTGTTATTATCTAAATTTGTTGTTACATATTGTCTAATAACCTTCTGCTTTGAAATCGTAGGTGTCTTAGACCAACCGTTTACATATTCAAAATCTGTACGGCCAGAAAACTTTCTTAAACTTCCTGTTGAAGTAGACTGTTGAATAATGTCAGTTTCTGTCTGATATGTGAAACTATCAGTCAACAGATTAAATTCAAACTCAATATCTCCACTGTTTTCAATGTTTTTATAAGTTAGTGGGAAGCCAAGTTCGGCATCAACTGTACCTGTGCCAACCTTATAGCTAAAAATTGGTGTTCCACCAAATGTTGAAGAACTGTATACAGATTCGTCAGCAAAACTATATTCGTTAGCGTCAGTTAATTCAAAGAGTGGTGGTTGATTTCTCTTGATTTTTTCTTGTGCTGCTACCCAAGCATTGCCATGATAATGGAATGTTTTGCCGCCGTTTTTAGCACCGTTAATTACAAAAACAGTTTCAAGATCAAGCGGTGCAGAGTCTTCTGTTTCCACTAAACTGATCTGTCTATTGTTACCAATAGTTATAAACTTTGCTTGATATATTTTTCCGTTTACAAGATTATCAGTATCTGCTGTGAAAAGAATTCTCATACCTTCGGCAACGTCAACACCGTCGATATTGTAACCGATAGTTCCTTCGATGGTTGAGAAAACATCTTTTGTAAACGAATCAACTAGGTCAACGTCTTTCTTAGCAAATGAACCATAGTTGTATAATTTCAATCCTGCTTCAAATTCAATAATAGGGCGTTTTGCTCTCAAATTTTCATCAACGTCAAACGCAGATTTGTTATATTCAGCAGTTTTAATTAATACGTCTTTGTGTACCCACTTGTTGTATCTGCTCCAAGGATTTCTATCCTGACTGGCTCTGTTGATTACTATGTAATCTTTTTCTTTAGCGTAGGAAGCTGAATCACTAAATGGTAGTGTATCAAATCCGTCGCTATCAAACGGAACATTAATTTGAGTTGTATAAGCCGCAGGAATAATTAAGTCCTGTTCGGATATTAACTTAATTCTATCTCCAACACCTTCGACATACCAAGATCCAGTATTATACTTTTCAGGTAAAACCGTACCTAAAAATTCAACCTTTAATCCATTAGTAAATTCAACACCGTTAGCACTCTTATAAGTTTTCTTTCCTAAAATGTCTTCTTCAACATTTAAGAAAGTATTTTCTTCAATATCATATATGTTGATCAAACCGCTTACATCAACATCAGTTTTAGAAATATAAAATAATCTGTTAGGTGCATTAATTGGTATTGTAAATTCTATAATACCTTTTTCAACGTATACGTTAGCAATTTCTTCACCAGCTTCACCTAAGCGACGAATACCGTCAGGATATAGTGTAGAAACATTCTGATCGTCTTCAAACGACACCGAGCCGCTTGATGGAAGAATAATATATTCGCCTAAGTCGTAGTCGTTACCATATAACTGAGCATCAAATAGACCTTCACCGCGAACACCTTCTCTGCCAGCTACAATAACAGCATTACCTGGAGTGAACGATCTACTTAATGAAATAGCCATAGGATGGCCAGGACAGTCAATATCAAACCTATATGTCTGACCCCTGTATAACTTTAATGTTGGGTTTGCTGTTAAACCGTTTGGAGAAAATAGATACGAAACATTATCGCCGTTATCAGTTAGTCTAACTGTATATGTACTTACAACGTCTTTTGCCTGCCCTGTTACACGAACGGTTTTAGGTCCGGTTGGAAGCCAGTAATATTCTCTAAAGTTTACAAACTTATCCCAGTCAATGTTTGGGTTCCATGCATAAGTTTCCTGACTGTTTATTCTACTGTGATTTGAAACATTACCGCCAAGAATGCTTATTTGATTAATATAATCATTGTAATCTTTGTAAAAGGTTACGTTATCAAGATCATCCTTAATTACCAATGCAGGCTCTAGCTGATAGTTTTCTCTAGCTGTAGAAACATCGCCTATGTAATTGTCACCTGCTTGAAATGCTTTCGCATTTTTACGTCCAAAAAATCCGCTAATTTTTTCAGCTACACCAGGTTGTACTAACTGATCTAATGTGGCTTGTAAAAACTTTTTATTTGCTTCTGTTCTAAAAAATCTAGGTAATAGATCTGAAACAGTTCTATTAGAATTGTTAGGTACAGGAAGAGCGTTTTCTGTTTGATCGTTATTGGCCATTATTTTCTTTAACCTCCGCTAGAAGCACTTTGTATATCAGATGTGTTTCTAGGTACACTTGTAGCAACATTACCCAAAGCTCTTAGGTTAGTTGCTGTTATTTCGTCAATGATTTCTACATCAGCAACTGTTGCAGCTGATATAAAGATTTCATCGCTTTCAGATTTGATTTCAAATAAGCTACCGAAGCTTTGATTTACTTGCTTTGGAACAATTAGGAATGAAACTAGTTCAGGTGATAGATTATTCATAACGTATGCACTGAGCTCAGAGAAATAAAATGTATCACCGAAGTTCCAATATTCAATGCTAAAGAAACGATTTATAGCTTCAATTACTTTAGCTTTAATTTCGTTGTTGTTTACAGTAAGCCCTGGGTTCTTTACAATCTTAAATAAGGCTTGTAAATTAGGACTTGCTTTGTCTCCAAACAGCATCTTATACTTAACAGGATGATAAACAACTTCGTCGCTTATTGATTTTATCTTGTTAATCTCAGCGCCGTAATTTCTAAACAGCACATCGCTGCTTGGTGGTAAAGGTTTTGTAGCAAGGTCACCGTTGAGCCACTTTCTAAATTCTGTGTCATATCCTCTAGTTAAAAGATATGTGTCAATGATGTTTGTTGAACTTGGATCAATTCTATAGTTAGAATCAGCAACGTGAACATAGTGGAATTTAAGACCGCTACGGCCTACAAATGCTCTATAATCGACTGTTACTTGTGTATTGTTATCTGCAATGTTTAAAACTTTAAACACACCTTCTTCAACCAAGTAAAAAATTTGACCTTCAGTGTAGCTGCTAGGCGAACCTATGGCAGCTTCGTTACTCTTAATGATAATAGTATTATCAGAGTTATCAAAGTATTTGTAATCTTCTACACCATCAGTAGTAATATATTTTTTCTGAAAAATAAATTTAGTTAACGGATTTACAGATTCGTTAACTATTTGATCGAATAGATCTGGATCGTCTGAAACGCCGTCGTCGTCGCTATCAAAAAATTCAACTTGAATCTTTCTAGCATCTACATATCCGTCATTGTCTCTAAACGAATCAGATATTGACCATAGGTAATCTTGTGTAAACGGAACTAATTGATCTGGCTTTCTGTTTATATTAAGAACTGAGATCTTATCTTTGATTAGCTGTCCGGATGTTGGGTCATAAATCTTATCTGCGCTATCGAAGAAGAACTTAATTTCACCGGCACTTTCAAAGACATAGCGAAGATTGCGACTTGTAATAGTATAGCTTTCTCCGTTTGTTTTAAAATTTAGTATCCAACTTGAGTCAAGATTTTGTCCGCTAGTGTCGCCGGCCTTACCTGTACTCCAGGGATTAACAGAGTTAATATTTTCAGAAGTAATAATCTTCCACTGTCTTGCTTCTTGATCGTAACGAAGAGCAAAATCGCGATAAGCAAAGACTCTGTCAATTATTTGAGTTTTAATATCAGCTACTAAAGACCTTGATAATTTTGGAATTATCTGGGTAAGAATAGAACCATCAGGTATAATATCGTTCAAAACAATTGAGCCTGCATTTGTTGAATCAATTTGTGTACCGTTACCGTAAACGCTGATTACACGAGACCACTTATATGTTGAAGATCCAACATAATCCGGATCTCCCTGTTGTAGTGTGTTATCTGGTGCAAAGTGATAACCTTCTGGTGCTGTAAACTTTAACAACGCTCCCGATTCAATAAGTCTTAAACTGTTTGCTGTAAAAGTTCCAACTTTTTGTCTAACCAAGTCGCCATCAATAAAGAAACCTGTTGATCTATTAGTTGACTTTGTAATCTGCGACCAAGAAGCGCCTAAGTCAGACACAATAATCTTACCGTATTTTGCAAGATAGAAATTATTAGTATTCGCACTTGCTAAAATAGGCTCTATAGTATTATAGATAATACCTTCAATATCAGATTGTGTTGTAAAAGTAAATCTTGATCTTGTTAAAAATTCTTCTTTGTAAATGATGCCGTCATCTGCAAACAGACTAGTATTAGAATACTTTCCGCTAGCATCCTTTAGGTCAAAATAACGACTAATGCCACTAGCAATTCTGTTTACTGATTTTGTCTTAATAATATCCTGACTTACGCCTAGCGGACCTATGTTATAGTCCTCAGCGGTAATCAAACGATTTTGTGTATAATATGTAGCAGGAGCATTTTTCTTAATATCGTCATTAGATTCAGAAACTGCACCATTAGATACAGAATACTTTAAGCTCAATGTGATACTTAAAGTTTCCTGAGTATTATTTTTACTAATATAAGGAACTTCAATAGTAATGTTGTTTAGTGCGCCAGGATTTATTATAGAATTTCTATTTTCACTAGTTCTGTAATAAACTTTAAAATTACCTGCAGGTAAACTTCCAAATACGCCATCACTGAATACTAGATTTATTCTATCTTCAATTCTAGTTTGTACAGCGTACACATTTCTTACTCCGCGGAATAAGCTGTTATAGATAATGTTGTTACCTTCAACAGCTTCTAGCTTAGTCCATAGTTCTGTTTCAACACCGTTTGAATCAGTGCTGTATAGCCATACGTCTGTGTCATTAATGTTAACAGAATCGATCGCAACAATTTGATTAGGAGTTGGATTAGCTATCGCAAAAGGACCGTTATCTAAACGACCTTGACGGAAATGCATAAAGAAGCCTGTGTTTGAGCTGCTAGCACCTTGACCGTCATCTCTATATAAAAACGCAGGACTGTTTCCAGGTAGAGGTGGTTCTTCAACGATTGAACCAGCAACTATGTCAGAACTAACTATTTCAAATCTTGTTGAAACGCCTTCAACACTCTTTGTAAAAGGATATACAGGAATGTCTGTGTTTGCTGCGCTAAAGCGATACTGCTGTGTTAAAACACCTGCAATATTTTCACTCTTAATCGGACGTCCATAAGTTCCGTTAACAGGCAATGCTGCATTAAGTATCTTAATAAACTGTTCAAAATAGTTAGAATTTCCTCTATCATTCCAACGAACAACAACACCAGCTAGATTTAGCCCTGTGCTATCAAAAACAGATTCAGTTGTCTTAACAGTTTCAAACTTTAGCAATCCGTTAGCTGCTTGATTTCTAGTGGGGTTATAGGAAATCAAACGAGCAAGACGAAGTACGCTTTCTCTGCGCTCTGCTGTTTCTAAGAAGTTTTCTCTTGCATTTAGGTCGATGCGGAAACTTAAATTTTGACCTAAAAATGCTATAAGATCAATAAGCGCAAGATACTCTGAAGATTCTATATAATCGTTAAAATCTTCTGGATAATTTTGCCTTAGATAATTAATCATCGTGCGACGAAGATTATCAAAGTCATAGCTTTGAAAGTCTGCGTTGCGGAAAGATTGGTATATTGCTTTCCAATCTTCTGTTGCTAGTAATCTTGATTGCCTGTCAGTTGATGACATAACGTTTCCCCATCTATATTAGATATTTATCAGTAGCAATTATATGCTAACTTAATTATCCAATATTAGCGGATTGATCAAATTTAAACTGCAACTGCTCTGAAATGTTGTACGGAAGGTAAGATATAGTACAATCTATTGTGATACCTGCTTCGTAAGTATCAACAATAATTTCTTCTACTTGAACACGAGGATCATAGTTAATAATCTCTGTGACATTTTGTATTATTGCTTCTTTTACTTTATTAGTAAAAGGCTCATACAACATGTCCCAAATAATTGTACCAAATGCAGGATCTGATAATTTTTCACCTTGTCTTATGTGAAAATGATTAACAATATCCTGCTTAATAAGCTCAAAATCATAAAGAGCAAAACCTTCAGTGTTTTGATTTACGGTTGAAAAACCTCTGTAGGCGCGACCGACTTGTGCTCGCTGAGGCCCTGATGTAACTGTAACTCTTTTATAAAGGTTTTTCTCTAAAGTGCTCATACAGTATTTACCTTAGTCATCCTTGCGTGGTTGTGGAACGTCTGAATTTGTTGGAGTAGATCTTGTAGGATTGTTTCCAGGTAGAGACGAAGTTGAAGGAATTCTACCATCGTTTCTAATTGGCCAACGGCCGCCTTCGTGCTTTGCTGCGCTAAAGTGCATAGCATCGTCAATAGATCTCCAATCGCCGCCCCAGCCAAGGCCCCATTTTTTGCACAATTCTCTAACCTTAGCTACAGGCATATCAGTTAGAGGAGCATTAGGTGGTCGTGGACTGTACATACCGTTCGGTGCTTGGTTACGCACATTTGGAGGCCAGTTAATGTCAATAGCAGCACCGCTAGCGTGAATACTCCAAACGTTAGGATTACCGTTAATTTGACGCTTGCTATAGCCGCCAAGCAATTTAATTTGATATCCTGTTGCTTCAAGATCGTCAATAAACCCTTGGAAGGCTTCTTTAAAGCACTCAGCAACTTGTGCTGATTTGCCGCTCTTAGATCTAACAGCTACTAACTTGCCCTGGCCGTCATAACCAACTGTACCGCTAGGCTCGTTAGACGATGTTCCTCCAGAATATCCGCCTGTGCCGCCGCCTCTAGCTCCACCAGGTGCTCCAGCAGTATTACCTGTTGTTCCACGTGTAACGCTATCGCCGCTATTACTAAATTCATCTTTGTTTGCTGGGCCAATAGCAGAAACAAACGTACTGGTTGCTGCACCGTCTTTGTTTTTACGGAAGGAGTCAACTGTTAGAACACGATCAGATAGAGGAAGTTCTCCGGGCGCTTCCCTATCAGTTTGATCTGGAACATACGCCTTTGGATTATAATTTTCGTGGTGTACCCAAGGTTCGTGTTGCGGTGCTCTACATAAAATACTTTCATAGGAAACTGCTTGTTGAGCGCCCGGAATTATATAAGGTAAAACTACCTGTGTAAGTTTTACAACAGCTTCTGCGATTTCAGGTTCTGTTGGTGGATTAGCTGGGATCGCGGCAGTGTTAACACCTGATGCTGCTTGTCCGCTGTTCCAATGTATAACACCAGCATCACCTGCAATAATACTGCCTCCTAAGAGATTTATTCCTGATGAAGCGACATGATGAATGCTCACAGCATTATTTGAAATTGATGCTCCTGCATTTTCAACTATCTCGGCGCCGGCACTAGAATGTATATAACCTGCTGAGAGGAAATCCATAGTACCCGCTTTGTTCAGATATTGAGAGCCAGCTGTATCGTTGATATTTGATCCGGCTTCTCTATAGAAGCTGTGACCAGATTTCACATGAAAATTTTGACTAGTGTTTATGTAGACGTTTGTTTCGCTTTTTAAATTAAAATCAGCCTTTGTTAAAACCTTCATTGACTGATCAACTGCTAGATGATGGTTATTATGAACTGTAGTTTTTAAATCTTTACCAACTTCAAAGTTCATATTGTATTTGCTTTCAATTTGAACTCGACCACTTTCAAGACCGTTATCAGATTCTTTACCGTCAGAGAATCTTGCCTGTGCTCGCATGTTAATATTTCTGCCAGCATCTACGTTGAAATCTCTTTCAGCTGTTAAGTTTATATCATTTGCTGATGTGACACTAATACTATCATACGCATAAATGTCAATTTTTCCGTCTGATGTTAATTCTATCCAAGCTGTTCCTCTACTATTAGCAATGTAGATTAAGTCTTCACTATTGTGTAATAATATTTGATGACCGGTTCTAGTTCTTAATCTTACTAATTCATTTTGAGGAATAGTTTCGTCGCCGCCGGTTTCGCCGCCTTCCCTGTTAATATAGATAGGTGGTCCATCAGCAGCATGTGTAGCTCTAATAAATTTATCGTCACCGTCGTCCATTACAAAGCTAGTTCCGCCTAGTCTGCTAAACGGATAATCTGCAGATTCTGTGTCAGAACCATATTTTGTTGTAGGATGTTGGTTGCGCTTGTCTAAAGGTCCTGGTGTTGAAATACCAAATACCATTGACGGTGCTTCGCGTCTTGCACTAGAAGTTGTTGTTCCTCTAGCTTCGTCACCGATAAGACCTTGTACTTCTAATACTTCAGTAAAGTCCTTATTGTATGGTTTTTCAAATAGTGTAGGGTCAACTTTTGCACCTGTTTCAATAAGTTTGTTATATTCACCAACAGGTAATTTTGCTCCCTTTAAATTTTCAGGCGTTGCTGCTGTAGTTACTGATGTTGCAGCTTGGCCTGCACCGGGCACCATAAAATTCATGCCCTGTTCTTGAATACATCCTATCCAATATCCGTATGCAGTATTGCCTTCTGCGAAAATTACAAGTACACGAGTTCCTACATCCGGTGGAATCATCCACATGCCGTAGCTTTTTTGTGTGTATTGAAAACCATCATTAGGGGTTAATCCCTTAACAGGAGTGACGCCATAAAAAGGACTTAGATATCTTACTGTTACTAGCTGTCCGCTTCTTTCAGGTGTAGAACCAGATTCAGTATTTTTAATAAGTTCAACTTCTAACGTACCCATGTTTATTGGATCAAGGTGACTGATTACAACGGCTTCATAAGGGCCGACGTCTTTAATCTGTGTATCAGAAACTCTTGTTCTCGTATAGGTTTGTGCTACTGACATTAAAAATCCTTATTCAAATTTTACTATAGGAGGAACTGCTGTTAATTGTGCTGTCATCTTTGATTGTGTTAGGTCAATTCCTAAGCTTCTAGCTTGAGAAACAATATTCGGTACTGTATTTTGCACCAACACTGTTAAATCAGACTGATATTGGATATATCTAGAATCTTCTCTAGCTCTACGCTGTTTTTCAGAAGTAGTTAGTCCATAGGGATTGCCTAAATTCAATTTAGACTGTAAATTAGTTACTCTTGCTTGAGCAGAAAACACAGCCGCTTCGGCTTGTTTAATTGTATTAGGATTGCCGCCTGCTTGAGCAGCAGCTAACGTTGCTTTAGCATTTGTAAGAGTAGTTTGTGCAGAAGTTAATTCTGCCCTAAGTTGATTGCCGTAAATTTCTCCTTGACCTTCAACTATTTGATTCATTGATCTAATTAATGATGCAATATCTCGTTTAGCTTTGTTTAAATCTTGCTGTAGTTTTACAGTAAAATCTCTCTTCTGTGTTTGTTCTTGTGTTGGCTTAGAAGTTTCTTGATTAGGCTGTAAAGATTTTTGTATAGCTAATGCTCCAGCAGCAACAGCAGCACCGGTCAATATTGATGGTTCTGGCAATGTCTTATTTTGCTCTGGTTTACCAGATAAACCGTCTCTTGGTATTGATCTTACTGGTGCAGATCCTGGTATTGGAGCTGGCGGTAAACGTCCTGGAATTGAAAGAAGCTGTGCAGGATCATAAGGATCGCTAAACACATCAGAATATCTTCCTGGTTGGGTAGCTACCCTGTCTCTGCTTCCCATTAATTCTCTTAATTCTTCAATTGATTGATTATCAAGATCCTTAACACCCTCTGCTGATGCAACTCCTGCTTGAGATGCAGGAGTGTTAGCAGCATTATCGCTGTTAGCTTGATTGTATGCTGCAACTGACGATGTGCCGTACAGTGTTATGTCTGTTACTTTTTTGCCTGTTCTAAAATCATATCGATCATCTAAAGGATCAATAACTTCATAGACATAAACGTTTTCAGGTGTAGGTAGTCCGTTTGCTTGTCTTTGTGCAGTTGTGTTATTACCGGTTACACGACGACCATCGTGTGTTCCTCCACCTGTTGCAAAATTTTCCATTTGCGCTCTAGGACTTTCACCAGTCGGTGAACTAGCATTACTACCAACAACTGATCCATTATCAGTTTCTACTGTCTTAATATCTGCGCCGGCACCGTTTGTTCTTATGTCAATTAATTCTTGTACAAAAGTGTCTGGATTGTGGTGAGCTTTGTTTGTTCCGTCGCCTGCATAATATGATTGTCCTTTACGCACAGAACGACCCTTGTGTCCTGTCATATCATAAGGCACTGGAATACTAGCAAACTCTTTTGCTAGCTCAATACAAAACTTTTCTGCATTTTCTCTTTCAGAACCGCCAAGACTTTTTGATTTAAATTGAGCATATTTTCTATAGCGTGTTAAACGCTTTATCATCATTGCATCTTGTACGTCGGCTGTATACCTTGTTTGTGTTGAATCAAGTTTAAACTTTTCAGATTCTTCTTTAACAATTTCTTTAAGCATCTGATATTTGCCAACTGCCGAAGACCAATTGCGTCTTTGCTTTAGAATATCGTCTTGCCATATCATAACTTCTGCAACGGTTTTTTCAACAAGGTTTACTTCACCACCGCCGTAGACAGTGTTATAGCTCTTTGCTTCTTTTTTAGAACATAAAGTTAATACTGCTTTGTCTTGTTGTGTAATTTTAACTGTCATAATTACTCCGTTAGATCATGGGCGGTCTAATGCCGACGGCTCTAGCTTGTGTACTTAATCCAGAAACTGCTGTATTGACTGCAGATTGAACGCGATTAACTGCTTGAGCTGCATCGTTCACAGCCTGTGTGACAGATGCTGCAATTCCTGGCAGTGGCGGTAGTCCTGCTGCGCGAGGAACATTAAATGGTAATGCTCCAGTAGGGCCATTTAAACCGCTGCGTGACAATGCTTGAGCAGCATTTGCTGCTTGTATAGCACTAAGAGATGCTGGTAAATTACCAATGTAATTAGAAGGTAATTTTAGTGGGAATATAGTTGTTGTTAGATTAGCATTAATACCTAATCTCGATGCTGTGTCAATTGGCAATGATGCTAGTGCCTCTGCCGGTAGTGCGCTAGCAATACTAGAAATTGCATTGGTAACTATTTTCTCAGTCCCTGTTGGTACTTGATCGGTCATTAATCGTGTTTGAGAGTACGAAGCACTGTTCCCAGTTTCTGCGTTAGTGTTTTGAACTCTTGTTAATACTTGGCTAGCACTAACTTCAGGGGCCTTTGTAGGACTATTTTGCGGATTAGGATTAGCGTTACGAGACGGATCTGAACCAATAGCTTGGTCAAGTTGACCCAATGTAAGTGTTCCGCTGCTGGTAGATGCTCCTTCATTTGGATTTTGATTTGGCATTCTAATCATTTTTATTTTTTGTTTGAACTGTCCGTTGTTAAAGGTGCTTACTGTTGCAATTACTTGATAGAGGCCGCTGAACATAGGTACTTCAGTAGCAAATCCCATAGTGGCACGATTTATTAAGTAATCCAACGGAGTTAAAAATCTTACAATAATATAAACTTCATCACGCATATAAGCCATAGTGCCATCGCCAGTAACTGATGGCTGACCGGGCGGAGCACTATAATTTCCTACGTCAGAAGGAATATAATACGGGTCTCCCCAAATGTCCATTTCAGCTGTTACCATGTCAATAGGACTGTTAACTAATCTGCTATGGAATTGTTCAGCTAGGTTTCTTTTTACACGATCGTCAACTGTTGCAATTCTTGTGCCGCCGCTTGACGGTGACCTATTGTTTGAGGTCATTTGCGTTGTACTTTGCGGTTCACGATTTTGTCGGCAATCGGAACGTTGCGCTTCTCCTTGAACCTTAGTACCAGGAGTTGGGCCCGTAGATGTTGTTGCCTGACCTGTAGTTACTGACGAGTTCTGTGCGGCGTCAGCTCTAATATTTTGGAAAAATGCATTATTAAAATTAATATCAAAATTTAATATATCTTCATTCTTACCAGTATAGTAATAGTTGTATTCTTTCTTTACGTGTTTCTTTAAATCTTCCTGGCCGGTAGTTCCTTGACAATTTTGATTATGCCTCTCTTGTCTTGTCCAGTACGGATGGACTGCATAAACATACACTTTGCGAGGTCTTCCAATTTGTCCTTCAATCTCGTCGCCGGTGCTAGGCTCTAAGAAGACCATTGTTTCAATTCTAAACCACTTTTTAAATCCGTTTTGGTCAGGAGTTTGCGGAAGTTCTTTAACATAAGTGCTGCTCATAAGAACTTCTGTAATTATGTCTGTTATATTACAGCCTTCTGTAAAGTTAAATTTTCTAGACTGTTCAGCAGGAGATGCTGAAGGTGAATTTCTTTGTGTTGTTTGTGTTTGTGTGTTATGAACAGTTCCTGCAGGAGCATGGGGTCTATCACCGCCATCGCGTGAATCAGCATTGATTGCACTCATGCCAAACTCATTAACGTTTGCAGGATCTTCTGCCCATGCTTTCAAATAGAGATATTGGTTAGGCGCTGAGGCTGCTGATATGGTGGGGATTGACGCTTCTCGAGCATTAGGATTGTTGTTTTGCACAGGCTGTCCTACACCAAGACGAATTCTTTCTTGGTCTTCTGCATTAACTGTTGCTCGAATGTTACTAATATCAACATTGCCGCCTTCAACTGCTTTCATTAAA
>JACCDX011181807.1_pt1 | contig 32773 bp, 33 predicted proteins | sample 7449681 | NCBI WGS metagenome assembly JACCDX01 (sample SAMN15323450, study PRJNA562643) | freshwater metagenome | isolation source: river surface water | place: USA:Blue River Watershed | collected 2017-08-18
CAAAACGAAAGGGGGTAAAAGCACAGAACAGCTAAACTTATCCACAACCGAATAAGCCAATTCTTTAAAAACCAGTGGCTCAATATTGGTTGCAAACACTGGCTCAGTTTGTCTGGCTAATCAACAGCCGTGATCATCGAGGATCCGTACATTCGCCTGCAGCACCAGATCCAGAACTTTGTCCGGTTCTGCGAGACGGTCCTAAAAGCTGGCACGGTGAAGAAGATCACTTTGATCACGGGGCACGACGACAAGACCCCGCTGGCTGAGATGGCGGAGAAACTCGAAGAACTCAAGCAAAGCCTGCTGGAGGTTGATGTCGAGTTGGAGGTGAAGCTCAACCCCAACATCCACGACCGCGAGATCCGCCTGGACAACGGTTGGATCATCAAGATCGGCCGAGGCCTGGACTTCTATCAAAAGCCGGCTAGCTGGTTCGAGGTGGGCGCGCACGACCTGAACCTGCGCAAGTGCCTGGAGACGAAGGTGGACATTTTTCGCGCTGATTAGTCTGTTGCGCTAATCAGTACGGCACGAAAACCCCGACATTTCGCCTCCCCCCCTCCTGCCGTACCACGGCGAAAAAGTCAGGAGGTTCTGAGACGAAACGGGGTTTGAGACGGATTTCGGGGGTGGGTGGCTATGGGGTCAGTCAGGAGCCCATAGCAAAAAGCCCCGCGTGGTGCGGGGCTCTGAGCGCCTGACAACCCGACTGAGCGAGTTAGCAGGACTTGTTCTGGCGGAGAGAGAGGGATTCGAACCCTCGGTACGGGGAAACCGTACGCCTGATTTCGAGTCAGGTACAATCGACCACTCTGCCATCTCTCCGCGTGTCGAGCCATCTATTCTAGCAGGCTATCGAAGCTCAGGGCTTGCGCGGCACGCTCACGGTAGCGTTTCGGGGTGAAACTGTCATGGTTACACTGCCGCCACCGAACAGTCCCCCCTCTTGAAACTCCACTGTGGCATTGCGCTCCTGTTTGGTGAACACCAGAAGACTGGTGCTTCCACGTACAGCCGTCACCAGGGTCCATCCCTGCTGGGGATAGGTTTCCAGGAAGAATTTGTAGGCTGCGCTGACATCGCGCCCCACATCCAGGCTGACACGCCCCACCCATTGGTCACCTGCACCCAGGATCAATGATTTCTCAGGCTGAACCAAGGCACCAGGCGGAAGCTGCGTGGTCCCCAGAATATCGACACTGGGTCGTGAGGTATCACCCTTGGCTTCACCGCCAATGGGGGTCGACGAGCATGCCGTCAGCCACACACCCACTGACAGCAAAAGGCAACGAAGCAAGCGCATCACAAGGCACCTGAGGAAGAAACCTGCAACACCTCAAGACCGCCCATGTAGGGACGCAAGGCTTGCGGGATGCTGATGCTGCCATCGGCTTGCTGGTAATTTTCAAGAACCGCAACCAGGGTACGCCCCACAGCCAAACCCGAACCATTCAGCGTGTGGACCAGTTCATTCTTGCCCTGTGCCGTCTTGAAACGGGCTTGCAAGCGACGGGACTGGAAGGCTTCGCAGTTGGACACCGAGCTGATCTCGCGGTAGGTGTTCTGGGCCGGCAACCACACCTCCAGGTCGTGGGTGCGCGCAGCGCCAAAGCCCATGTCACCGGTGCACAACAGCATGACACGGTACGGCAGCCCCAATTTTTGCAGGATGGCTTCCGCGTGGCCGGTCATTTCGTCCAGCGCTTCATAGCTTTTGTCGGGGTGGACGATCTGGACCATCTCGACCTTGTCGAACTGGTGCTGACGAATCATGCCGCGGGTGTCACGGCCATGGCTGCCGGCTTCTGAGCGAAAACACGGCGTGTGCGCTGTCACTTTGATCGGCAATTCGCTTTCGGCCACCACAGTGTCACGCACAAAGTTGGTCAAGGGCACTTCGCTGGTGGGAATCAGATAGAGCGCCGCCTGCTCTTGGGTCAGCTCACCGTCCTGCCCGCCTTTCTTGGCAGCGAACAAGTCTTCTTCGAATTTGGGCAATTGGCCCGTACCGCGCAAGGAGTCCGCATTGACGATGTAAGGCACGTAGCACTCGGTGTAGCCATGCGCCTGGGTTTGCACATCCAGCATGAATTGCGCCAAAGCGCGGTGCAAGCGGGCCATGCCACCTTTCATCACGGTGAAACGCGACCCCGAAAGTTTGACCCCGGTGTCAAAATCCAGGCCCAGCGGTGCACCCAGATCCACATGGTCACGCGGCGTGAAGGCCAGGGCCTGAGGTTCCGTGCCCACAGGGCTCCAACGGCGCAGCTCCACATTGCCATGCTCATCCGCACCCACGGGCACGCTTTCATGCGGCAGGTTGGGCACAGCCAGAAGCAGTGTCTGCAGCTCGGCCTGCAAAGTATCCAGGCGAGCAGCCGATGTTTCCAGATCATTCTTGATTTGGGCCACTTCGGCCATCACGGCGTCGGCACTTTCACCCTTGGCCTTCAACTGACCAATCTGTTTGGACAGGGCATTGCGGCGCGACTGAAGCGTCTCGGTATGTGTTTGCAGGGTTTTACGCTCGTTCTCCAGGCTCTGAAAAGCCTCGACACGAAGATAGGGCTGCGGGTTCTTGCGGGTTTCCAGGCGGGCGGTGACCGACCCGAGGTCGCGGCGGAGCTGGTTGATGTCTAACATGCCGCTATTGTAGGTTTGCGGCGAACCTTGTCTCAATCCAGCTTCAGGCCTTTGGGCAGCGGGAATTTGACATGCTCCTGGATTCCCTCCAGGCTGCGCACGGAAACCGCACCCAGCGCCCGCAAACGCTCAATGACCTCGCGGACCAGGACATCGGGCGCGGAGGCGCCGGCAGTCACGCCGACACGGGGTCGGTCAATCAGCCACACATCTTGCAATTCACCCGCATGGTCCACCATGTAGCTGGGCACGCCATGTTTGGCGGCCACATCGCGCAGGCGATTGCTGTTGGAGCTGGTGGGGCTGCCAACCACGATCACCACATCCACCGCCTTGCTCAAGACCTTGACGGCGTCCTGCCGATTTTGTGTGGCATAGCAAATGTCTTGCTGTTTGGGTGAACGGATCAGCGGAAAACGGGCCTGAATGGCCGCCATGATCTCGGCGGCATCGTCCACACTCAGGGTGGTCTGGGTGACAACCGCCAGTTTGTCGGTCTGGGTCGGTGCGATCGTGGCCACATCGGCCACATCCTCGACCAGATGGATGCCGGAATCCAGCTGCCCCATCGTTCCTTCCACTTCGGGATGGCCTTTGTGGCCGATCATGATGAACTCGTAGCCTTCCTTGTGCAATTTGGCCACTTCCACATGGACCTTTGTCACCAGAGGACAAGTTGCATCGAACACCTGAAACCCACGCTGCTGGGCCTCCTGCTCCACCGACCTGGGCACCCCATGGGCACTGAACACCAGGGTGGCGCCAGCAGGCACGTCCCGCAATTCTTCAATGAAAATCGCACCGCGCTGCTTGAGGTGGTTGACCACATAGGTGTTGTGCACGATTTCATGACGCACATAAATTGGCGCACCGAATTTGTCGATCGCGCGCTCGACAATGTCGATGGCACGGTCCACGCCCGCACAAAAGCCACGCGGCTCGGCCAGCAAGACTTCCTGCACACGTGGCGCCGACATCACAGCACCCCGATGACGTGAACCTCAAAGGTCACGGGCTGGCCAGCCAGCGGGTGATTGAAGTCGAACAACACGGCATCTTCCCGCGCTTGCTGCACGGCACCAGCATAAGAGCCTTGGCCATTGGGCGCGGGAAATTGCACCACATCGCCCACCTGATAGCTTTCATCGGGATCGCCAAATTCTTGAAGCAGTCGGCGGCTCACCCATTGAAGCATGTCGGGGTTGCGATCGCCAAAAGCCTCGCCCGCCGGCAACTCAAATGTGGTGCGCGCGCCCTCTTCCAGCCCGACCAGCCGCTGCTCCATGGCCGGCGAAAGTTCGCTGACACCCAGCGTCAGGGTGGCGGGCTGGCCGGTGAAGGTATTGATGATGTCACCTTGCGGGCCCGCCAATCGGTAATGCAGGGTCAGAAAGGACCCCGCCTGGATACGGGGCAATGGCGATTGGGCAGATGTGTTCATTCGGGCCTCGGTAAACTGATGCCTATTGTAGAAAGCTTCACAAAACCCCGGTCAACGCCTCGGTGTGCGAAGGCATTAAGCAAGTCCCCCACCTGATGACCACGGCCATGCACCTGCACAATCTGCCCCCCACTTTGCGTCCACGCGAAAAAATCGCCGCGCTCGGTCCCTCTGCCTTGACCGATGTGGAGCTGGTCGCCCTGCTGTTGCGCACAGGTGTGCGTGGCATCAGCGTGCTGCAACTTGCCCAGGCCTTGCTGACGCGGTTTCAGGGCCTGGCCGGTCTGCTGCAAGCCTCTGCCCAGGAATTGCGTGGCATCAAAGGTCTGGGAGGGCCAGCCAAGAGAGCCGAGTTGTCAGCTGTGCTGGAACTGTCACGTCGTGCCATGGCTGAACAAATGCAAGCACGGGACACCCTGTCCTCGCCTGAAACTGTCAAGCTGTTTCTGCAAATGCATCTGGCCCACAGCCCGCACGAGGTGTTTGGCGTGCTGTTCCTCGATTCCCAGCACCGTCTGCTGTGCTTTCGTGAAATGTTTCAGGGCACCTTGACGCAAACCAGCGTCTACCCACGTGAAGTGGTGAAAGCGGCCCTGGATCTGGGGGCCCATGCGGTGGTGCTGGCCCACAACCATCCCAGTGGCAGCGTGCTGCCTTCCAAGGCCGATGAAACCCTCACACAAACCTTGCGCAACGCGCTGCTGGTGGTGGACATCCGTGTGCTGGACCACGTGATCGTGGCGCCTGGCCAGGCCCTGTCCATGCTGGAGAAAGGCTACTTTTGAAAGCCAGATCATTGCAGGAGCTGGCGGGCATCCGCCAAGCCCTGGCAGACCAGAAAGCGCAAGCGTTGGCCGAACAGCAACGTGCACTCGCGCTCGAACGTCAACGCCAGGCCGAGCAAAAATTGTTTGAGCGGGCCATCGGTGCCGTGCAGCCGCTGAACCATCCACCGCGCGTTCAACTCCAGACCGCACGGCCCAGTCCTACCGCGTTTCAGCAGGCACTGGATGACCAGGCTGCGCTGCGCGAAAGCCTGAGCGATGAGTTCGATGTGTCCACCTTGCTCGATGTCGATGACCAGATGAGCTTTCGCCGCCCAGGCATTGGGCTGGATGTCACTCGCAAGTTGCGACGTGGCGACTGGTCCATTCAGGGACAGGTGGATTTACACGGTCTGCGCAGCGACGAAGCCCGCGAAGCCCTGAGCCAGTTCATCCGCGATGCCATGCGCATGGGCTGGCGTTGCGTGCGTGTGGTCCACGGCAAAGGCCTGGGTTCGCCCGGCAAAACACCTGTGCTCAAGTCAAAGACCCAGAAATGGCTGGTGCAAAAAAATGAAGTGATGGCCTTTGTCCAGGCCAAACCGGCCGAAGGTGGTGCCGGCGCTTTGGTGGTGTTGCTCAAAGGCCAGGCCTGAGCACTCAGCCAGGGCCACCCCCAACGTTGCGCATCCAGTCGGCCGTCTGAAAAAAACTTTCCTGCAAACGCAAGCGCAAGGTTTCGTCCACGCCCGTTTCCACCATGGCCTGGTTCATGCAAGCCAGCCATTGGTCACGCTCCTTGATGCCAATGGGGAAAGGCATGTGCCGCATGCGCAGGCGCGGGTGTCCAAAACGCTCCACGTAATGCTGCGGCCCTCCCAGCCAACCACACAGGAACCAAAACAATCTTTGACGCGCGTTGCCGAGATGGGGTCCATGGACCGCACGCAAATCTCCAAACGCGGGCTCCAGGTCCATCAGGTCATAAAAGCGCTCGGTCAGCGCCAGTACGCGGTCTTCACCCCCGATCCACTCGAAAGGCGTGGCGTATGGCGGTTTGTCAGTGGCATCCATGGTGTGTTTCAGTGTGTTGCATCGCGCAGGGTTTGTACCACGGGGCGACGCAGCACGTCGCGCAAGCCCCACCAGCCAGCGGCCCAGGCCAGCATCGCGCCGGCCAGCATTCCCCAGATCGGCGTCCAGACCGAGCCGGTCCAGTCGAACTCAAACGCAAATCGCGCCAGCCCCCATCCCAGCCCCAGCGCCACAACGGCAGCGAGCCCACCGGCCAGGGCACCAATGCCCATCAACTCAGCCCGCTGAACCCGTGCCAGCAGTGTCCGGGTGGCGCCCAAGGCCCGCAGAATGGCGTAGTCGCGTGCGCGCTCTTCGCGGGTGGCGGTCACTGCCGCAAACAAAACCACCATACCGGCGGCCAGCGTGAACAGGAAAAGGAATTCAACGGCCTGAATCACCTGGGTCAGCACGCGCTGCACCTGATTAAGAGCACTGCCCATGTCCACATTGGTGATGTTGGGAAAGCGTTTCATCAAGGCGTTGTCGAAACCTTTCACGGCCGGGGCTCGGTAGGCCGCAATGTAGGTGAGCGGCACTTCCGGCATCCGACTCACCGGGTACATGACAAAGAAATTGGCACGCATGGAAGCCCAATCGACACGGCGCATCGAGGTGATACGCGCTTCGTGGCTGATGCCGGCCATGTCAAACCGCAGCACATCCCCCAGACGCAAGCGCAAAGTCTTGGCGATGCCCTCTTCAATGCTCAAGCCGTCGGCTTCCTCGGCGGTCCAGGCGCCCGCCACAATGGTGTTGTGCGCCGGCGCCTGGGCACTATGGGACAAATTGAACTCACGATCCACCAGCCGTTGCGCGCGCTCGTCGCGAAAATGATCGGGAGTGATCGTTTCGCCATTGATGGCCACCAGGCGCCCTCGAATCATGGGATACCAGTCGTAGTGCGTCACGCCCGCATCACGCAAGGTTTGTTGAAAGGTATCGGTCTGATCGATTTGTAAATTGATGACGAATCGATCGGGTGCCTGTGCCGGTGTCGCTTGCCGCCAACTGCTGATCAGATCGGTTCGCAACAACACCAGCAGCATCAGGGCCAGCAACCCCACGGACAAGGCACTGATCTGCACCATGGCAAAACCAGGGCGTGCAGCCAGCTGGCGTGTGGCCATGGCCAGCCAGACCGGCGCCGTTGCCTCGTTCAAGGTTTTGCGCAAACCCATGACGGCCAGCCAGCCCATGGCAGCAAACAAGAGCAAGGCAGCGGCAAAGCCGGCCACCACCATCCCACCCAGCCAGATGTCCTGGCTCACGCTGATCAGCAAGGCGGCAAAGCCGAGCAAACCCAGACCCAGCACACTCAAGGAAGCAGCCTGCATGCGGCCCACATCACGACGAATCACACGCAGTGCCGGCACACGCGCCAATTGCAGGATGGGTGGCAGGCCAAAAGCCACCATCAAAGTGAGCCCCATCCCCATGCCCTGTCCCCAGGGCGCCCAGCCCGCCATGGGCAACTCGGTCTCTACCAGGCCCGCCAGCAATTTCACAAAAACAAGGTGCAACCCGAAACCCAGACACAAGCCTGCCACGCTCGCCACCAGCCCTACCCCCAGAAATTCCAGGCTGTAGGTCCAGGCAATGTTGCGCTGGCTCTGGCCCAGCACCCGCAGCATGGCGCAATCGTCCAGGCGCCGGTTGGCGAAACCACGTGCGGCCAGCGCCACGGCCACTGCACTCAGCAAAGCTGCCAGCAAAGCGACCAGGCGCAGAAACTTGCCCGCACGGTCCAGGGTCTGGCGCATTTCTGGCCGGCCGGCCTCCAGGGTTTCGATGCGAACACCTCGGACCTGCGGCAATTGGCTTTGAACTTGCGCCCATTGGGCATAAGCTTGCACAGCCGCACCTGGCCCCACCACAGCCAGCCGCCACGTGATGCGACTGGCGGGTTGCACCAGGTGGGTTGCCGCCAGATCGAGGGTGTTGAGCATGACACGTGGCGCAAAATTCATGAAACCGGCCCCTCGATCCGGCTCAGCCACGAGCACTTGTGCAATGCGCAGACGGCTGTCACCCAGCAGCAAATCGTCCCCGATTTTCAGGCTCAAGGCTTCGAGCAAAGCGGCTTCGACCCAGACTTCACCGGCAGCGGGAATGTCTCGGGTGACTTGGACAGCGTCGTTTTGCAAGATTTGCAATCGCCCACGCAAGGGATATCCGTCAGAAACCGCCTTCAACGCCACCAGACGACTTTCGCCCCCCTGGTTTTCAGGCGCGCGCGCCATGGTCGGAAAGTTCAAGGTGCTCACAGCCTGCAGGCCCGCTGCCTGCGCGCGCTGCACAAATGGCGCGGGCACGGGCTGATCGCTGACCACCACCACATCGCCCCCGAGCAACTGCGCAGCATCGCGCTGCAAACCGGCATTCAACCGGTGTGCCAAAAACGAGACCGAACTGAGTGCTGCCACACCCAGACACACGGCCACCAGCAAGAGGCGCAACTCGCCAGCGCGAACATCGCGCCACAGCGAGCGCCACGCGGCTTGCAGCACGGCCATTCAGTCCACCACCTTCACGCCACCTCGGGCCAACTCGGGTTGCGCCACAAAACGATGCTGCGCGGTATAGCAATAAAAATGCTTGTGGGTGGCACGCCCCACCGTGCACAGCCCCAGGCGCTCGGCAATTTCAAAACCCATTTGCGTGATGCCACTGCGGGAGACCACCACCGGCACCTGCATTTGGACGGACTTGAGAACCATCTCGCTGGTCAAGCGCCCTGTCGTGTAAAACAAAGCCTGGGCAGGGTCTTGCTGGGTGTTGTCCTGCAGCCAATGCCAACCGGCCAGGGTATCGATGGCGTTGTGACGTCCCACATCCTCAACGAAGAGGCGCAAAGTCTCGGCCTGGAACAGGGCGCAACCGTGCACCGAGCCAGCCGACTTGTAGGTGGTCTCCTGAAGACGCATCGTGTTGAGGACGGCATACAGGCGGGCCTGGGTGAGTTGCGCTTGTGGCAACGCCAGCGCATCCACCTCGAGCATCAGGTCGCCAAACACGCTGCCCTGGCCACAGCCCGTGGTCACCACCCTGTGCTGCATCTTGGCCGACAAATCCTGGATACCGTCACGGGTTTTGACGGCAGCCACGCCCGCGCCTTCTTCGCCGGCATCCCAATCGACCGTGATGGACACCACCTCCTGCACGGACTGGACGAGTCGCTGATTCCGCAAGTAGCCCAAGACCAGCCATTCGGGATGAGCACCCAGCGTCATCAAGGTCACCACTTCCTGCTTGTCCACATATACCGTCAGCGCCCGCTCTGCCGGAATCTCCAGGGCCTGCTGGGTACCAAATTCATCCATGGCACGGATGGCGCGCGTCAGCGGCGCCTGGGCTTGCGTGAGGTAGGGTAACAAAGATGAAGACATGGGTTAGCATTCTCCCGCACAATGAAAGACCATGGATAAAATGCGCATTGACAAGTGGCTTTGGGCCGCCCGGTTCTTCAAGACCCGCTCCCTGGCCACAGATGAAATTCAAAAAGGCCGCATCGCCGTCAACGGCCAGGAAGCCAAACCTGCCCGGGAGATCAAGGCAGGTGACACTGTGTCCATTCGCCAAACCGGTGTGGTCCGAACCGTGGTGGTGCAAGCGCTGAGCCAGCAACGGGGACCGGCCCCGGTGGCACAGCAGTTGTACGCTGAAACCCCAGAGAGCCTGGCGCTGAGGGCACAGGCCGGGGAACAACGGCGTCTGGCACGCGAACCGGCGCTGAGCATTGAGCAAGGGCGTCCCACCAAACGTCAGAGGCGCGATCTGGACCAGGCCCGCCATGGCTGGGACGCGCGCTGGAGTGCCTCGATCGACAACCCCTGAGAATGTAGGGGTGGTCACGCCCTGGACAGGATAGACAGCGACTTTGACCGCACAATGCGCAACCATCAATTGAGGAGAAAACAGCCATGCAACGTTCTTTTTTTCTGAAACGCCTTTTGTCCGTTTCGGCCCTGGCCTGGGTCTCGCTTCATGCCAGCACAACATGGGCCCAGGCGGCTTATCCGAACAAGCCCATGCGTCTGGTGGTGACCTTCCCCTCTGGCGGCGCACCTGACATCCTGGCGCGCCTGTTCAGTGAAAAAGCGCAGATGGGCCAACCCGTCGTCGTGGACAACAAGCCTGGTGCAGGTGGCAACATTGGCGCAGACATCGTCGCCAAATCGGCGGGTGATGGTTACACCTTTGTAATGGGCACGGTGGGCACACACGCCATCAACGGCTCGCTGTACGAAAAGATGCCGTACGACATGGTGAAAAACTTCACCCCGATTGCGCTGATTGCCTCAGCGCCCAATTTGCTGGTCGTGAACAACGATCTGCCCGTCAAGAATGTGGCCGAACTGATCTCGTACATGAAGGCCAACCCGAACAAACTGTCGTTCGGCTCGCCAGGGGTGGGCACCTCCGTGCATGTGTCCGGCGAATTGTTCAAGTCGATGACGGGCACCTCGATGACACATGTGCCTTACAAAGGCCGTCAGTACGCCATTCCCGACCTGATCGGCGGCAGCATCCAGCTGATGTTTGACAACATGCCTTCCGCCCTGCCCATGGCCCGTGAAGGAAAAATTCGTGCCTTGGCCCAGACCACAGCCAAGCGCTCGTCGGCAGCGCCTGACGTGCCGACCGTGGCCGAAACCATCCCTGGTTTTGAAGCCACCACTTGGTTTGCCATGTTTGCACCCGCAGGCACACCCAAGCCCGTGATTGACCGTTTGAATGCTGAAGTACAGCGCGTCTATCGTCTGCCCGAGGTGCAGGAACGGCTGAAAACCCTGGGCCTGGATGCCGTGCTGTCCACGCCCGAAGAACTGGCCAAGTACCAGGCGGCGGAAATCGCCAAGTGGTCCAAGGTGGTGAAAGACTCTGGCGCCAAGGCCGAATAAATCAGACGATGGACACCAGGACGCTGCACGGAGACTCTTCGATCAGCGACTTGGAGATCGAGCCTGACCACCAACGCTCCACCCAACCATTCTTGTGCTTGTGCCCCACCACAATGAGGTCGGCCGAAATCCGTTTGGCGCAGGCGCAGATTTCATGAATGGCGTCGCCTGAGAGCAGCTCGCCCGTGGCCTGATAACCGTGTCGGGCCAGGGTGCTCAGGCCTTCGTCAAGGATTTTTTCAAAGGCCTGGCGCTGGTTTTTCTCTTCCTGCATGGAGTACACAATGCCCTCGGCCACCACCGTGTTCAAGTTCAAAGGCATCACGGCCACGAGGTGCAGCGAGGCCTGTCCCCAGGCCGCCAGCCCACCGGAGTCCAGCAAGGCCTTTTGTCCGCTCAACGAACCGTTGTAGGCCAGCAAAATTTTCTTGTACATGGTCTGCCTCCTGTCTCGGGCTGCAAGCATCGCGTAAAAACAGGCGCACCGCGATGGGGTTTTCACGATTAGGGAGACCCACCACAGGTTTACCCTCATGGTCAGGCGGGTACACCCTTTCTAAGCTTGACCTCATTCCTCCCACCGCATCCTGGAGACCCCATGCTGGATCGATTGAACCACTACTACCCTGTGCGCTACACCGCTTTCTTTGTCGCTTTGGCGGGGCTTTGCATCAGCCTGCTCCTCTTTGTGGCCTCGGGACAGGGTGGATTGTGGGCATTGCTGTTCGCTTTTTTGTCGGTCGTGGGCATCCATGACCTTCAGCAAACCCATCATGCGATTCTGCGCAATTACCCCATCATCGGTCACATCCGTTTCATTCTGGAAACCATTCGTCCGGAATTGCGCCAATACTTCCTGGAAAGTGAGACCGAAGCCGCACCGTTTTCCAGGGCACAACGCTCACTGGTGTATGCGCGTGCCAAGGGGCAGTCTGACAAACGTCCATTTGGCACCCAGCTCGATGTGAAGACCGTGGGTTACGAGTGGCTCACCCACTCCATGAGCGCATCCCACATCGAAGGCCATGACTTTCGCGTGTCGATCGGTGGCGCAGCCTGCCGCCACCCTTACAACATCAGCTTGTTCAATGTTTCGGCCATGAGCTTTGGCGCACTCAGCGCCAACGCCGTCATGGCCTTGAACCAGGGTGCCAGCATGGGAGGATTCGCGCACGACACCGGCGAAGGCTCCATCTCGCGCTACCACCGTGTGCACGGTGGTGACCTGATCTGGGAAATCGGTTCTGGCTACTTCGGCTGTCGCGATCAAAACGGTTATTTCAGCGCTGAGAAATTTCAGGAAAATGCCGCCAGCCCGCAAGTCAAGATGATTGAAATCAAACTGAGCCAGGGCGCCAAGCCTGGCCATGGCGGCGTCTTGCTCGGCCCCAAAGTGACGCCGGAAATTGCCGAGGCACGGGGTGTGCCCGTGGGCGAGGACTGTGTGTCTCCGAACAGCCACAGCAGCTTTTCAACGCCCATCGAGTTGCTGCAATTCGTGCAGAAATTGCGCGAATTGTCCGATGGCAAACCGGTGGGCTTCAAGCTCTGTATCGGTCATCCCTGGGAGTGGTTTGGCGTTGCCAAAGCCATGCAAGAAACCGGCATCCTGCCAGATTTCATTGTGGTGGATGGCTCGGAAGGCGGCACCGGGGCCGCTCCGCTGGAGTTTTCAGATCACATGGGCATGCCTATGCAGGAAGGCCTGCGCCTGGTTCACAACACCCTTGTTGGCCTGGATCTGCGCCAGCATATCCGTCTGGGCGCCAGCGGCAAGATTGTCAGCGCGTTCGACATGGTGCGTGCCATCGCGTTGGGTGCGGACTGGTGCAACAGCGCTCGCGGTTTCATGTTTGCACTGGGTTGCATTCAGGCGCAAACCTGTCACACGGGCCACTGCCCCACCGGCGTCACCACGCAGGATGCGAAGCGCCAAATCGCCTTGGTGGTTCCCGACAAAGCCCAGCGAGTACGCAACTTCCATCGCAACACCCTGGAATCCCTGAAAGAATTGCTGGAAGCCGCAGGCCTGCATTCACCTCAGGAACTCTCGCTGCGGCATGTCATGCGACGTGTCAGCAATGCAGAAACACGGCCACTTTCGGTTCTTTATCCCGCCGTGTCAGCTGGCAGTCTGCGCCAGGCCCACAGCGCCGACGCTTTGAAAGACATGCCACTGATTTTTCAGGACCACTGGCTGCAGGCAACGGCTGAAAGCTTCCAGCCGCCGGTATCTCACTGAGTGCCGTTGTTGGTATTGGGTCGCGGATAAACCAGCATCTTGTCGCGCGGTGATGGCGCCGGGGGCAACGAGGGCATGGCCGGCGGCGGGGGAGGCGGTTTGACCTCCGCTGGCTTAGGCTCGGGCTTGGGTTCCGGCTTGGGCTCAGCCTTGGATTTGACCTGAGCGGCAGCAACTGCCGCAGCCTTGGCATTCGCATTGGCCGTATCCAGATCCTTCTTCAGTTTCTGAATTTCCGCAATCACAGCCTGCTGGCTCGGGCCAGGGTTGGGCTGCGGCCGGTTTGACAGCGCCTGCACTTTGGTTTCCAGAGTCTGCATCTGTTTTTGCAAACCTTGCAATTTGGCATCCAGCGCTTTGCCAGATTGATCGGCCACCAGGTTGGGCACAGAGGCAACCGTTTTCTGAATGTCTTCAAACTGGTGTTCCAGCTTGGCTTGCAATGTCGCCTGCTTCTCCAGCTTTTCGTTCAAATCATTGAAAGTCTGACTGGTGTCCACAAACGCGTTCACCGTGGCATCCAGATCCACCACACGCTTTCCCACGGCCAGTGCCATGGAATCCAGCTGACGAATGTTTTGTTGCATGCGTGTGGCGATGGCAAAGAAAATACCCAGGCCAATCAACAAAAATGCCAGCATGCCACCCAGGATGATGCGTGAATGCTGGACGCTGCGTTTGTGCGACTCTGTGATTTGATCCATCACGGTGCGCATGTCCTGGCTGATGTTGGCAGCGACAGAAGCAGAGCGGGTCGACACCTCCGCAGAGCTCAGCACCACGCCTGTCAATTCCTCGAGTTGCTTGGCAACCTCCACGGAATCGGCAGCTTCCTCTTTGATCTGGTCTAGCCCATCGGCCAGCGCAATCTTGTCCAGCAAGCCCTCGGGCGCCAAATCCGACGCCGCAGGCATGGCTTCACCCTGAGCAGCGGACTCCGCTGCGGGCGATTCGCTGGCCGCGTCGCTGGTATTGTCATGCGCCATATGAGTTCCTTTGGATTACTTTTGGAGTTGATCGAGGCGTTGGTTCAATTGGTCAACTTCATCGCGAAGTTTCACCACCCGCCCTGCAAACTCCTCTCTTCGTATATCGGCCAAGGGAGCGGCAACTTGAGTCTGATGCTGGGGATTGCCGTCAGACGACGGCATCAGATCGGAAGGCGAATCGTGAGCATGTGAGGACACGTCCTCATTCAAATCAAGAGACGGGTCGCTCAGGTCGGACACATTGGCAGGCAACTTGACCCGGTTCGAAGCCAGCGCTTCTTCCGGTGGCAACATGAGGGTATTACCTTCCTCGACGACATCGGTCACCACTGGAATACGGTGGTCATCGATCGACTCGCCTGGCAACAAGATGCGGTTGTCCTCCTCGCTGGACGCCGGCAAACGCACCCGGTTTTCGCCCGCAACCTCATCGGGTGGCAGGGCAATGTTCTCGTTTCGAACAGGCGCAGCCTCGTCCACCGCAACGCGTCGGTCGATCACCACATTGGCAGTGTCAGCTTTCTCCAGGTGCTCGGGCTCGACCGCGGCCACGCCCACCGAGCTGGATTTGCTTTTGGCATTGATGGACCCCTCGGGGATGACCACCTCGTGCTCTTTGGTACTTCGAATAATGTCTTCACTCATGCGGCTTCTCCCCTGAAGCTATCGACACCACGCCCCGGAAGTTAACTCAATCCTGGAATTGATTTTTCAAGGATTTGGTCGCTCGGAGCCATGACTTGCCCATGGCGGGCACAGTTTTGATCAAATTCTCGGCTTCTTGCCTGCTGGCATATGGCCCCGTCAGGAGAATGAAATAAGTGGCGCCTGACTTGCGCTTGGTCTTGAGCACACGCGCCTCCTTCAAGGCTGGCTGCCTGGCACGGAACGATTCGATTTCCTGTTGCGTGTCAAAGGCCGCGTGCTGTAACACCCAACCACTAGAGGGCAGTTTATCAACCCAGGCCTTGTCGTCGCGCGCCGACGGCGCCGAGACCTCCTGCTTGGGACTGGGTTCTGGCTTGAGCGGTTCTGCCACGGGTGACGCAGAAACGGTCGCTGAAACCGCAGGCGGGGTGACGGGCACGGGCATCGTCGCAGGCGGCGCCACGGCGGGGGACGTCTCGGGCTTGATCAATGCTTCCTTTTCCGGAATGAGCGAATCATCCGGCTTCACAGGTAGCTGGGTCGTACTGGACATGCCCACACTCGGCGTCGCCGCTGGCGCAGGCTCCTTGCCTTTGTTGGGATCGGTGCGCGAAAGATAGCCCTGCATGGCTTGCATTTCGGACTTGATCTGGTCCTGGTAAAGCACGCTGAAGACAATCAAGGAGACCAGCAAAACCAGCAGCAGACCCCAGGCCAGGCGGGCATTGCCCTTTTTGTGAGGCGGTGCCTCAGCCGCATCCCAGCTGCTGCTGCCCGAAGGCACCACGGACTCCAGCGCAGGCGCACTTTCAGGCAGGGGGGCAAAAGTGGGGCTTGCTGGCGCCTCAGGGAGCGGCTCTGCCGGAGCTTCGTCCAGCGTTTCAATGCGTTGCGCTCGCTTGGGCGCAGGATTTTCCGATTCCAGCACCCATTGCATCAGATTCTTGCCAAACGCCGCCAGCTTGCGCTCATGCGGCTCCAGGCTGTTGACCAGAAGAATCACCTGAATATTGCTGGCCGGAAAACCATTGATCAGGCGCGCCAGCAGTTGCAAGTCAATGTCCTGAATCGACTGGGTGTCCGGAAAAATCATGTAGCGCTTGGTCGCCGCTTTCTGCGCCTTGTCCAGCGCCTGGTGCACCGACACCTCGGACAGGATGTCATTGAAGCGTTGCACCAGTTTTTCAGCGTCGGCAGAAGTCCACAACTCGACCTCGATGTTGCCGTTCTGGCGAAGGTGCTGGGCAATGCGTCGTGCGTAGTGCGCAAGCACCACATCATCCTCGCCCAGAATGGCCAGATTCAGACTCCCCTCGCTGAGGGTCTTCAGAAGAATGTCGAAGCGAAGTTTGTCGCCAGGGCTTTGGTAGAAATCAGTCATGGGTTGGCCGGTTCAGTCAAGCCGTTCATTGCATGAGGAAACCATTTTCGTCATAGCGCATATTGTCCGGTATCTTGGGGCTGGGCTTGACGTAGCCTTCCGAGCCGGGATAGCGGTCGTTCAAACTGAACACATACGCGATGACCTGAGCCACCGCATGGTAGAGAGACTCTGGAATCGGCTCATCCACCTTGGTCGTGAAATACAGGGCACGCGCCAGCTCCGGCGCTTCAAAAAGTTGAATCCCCTCTTCCTTGGCAGACTCTCGGATGCGTCGCGCCAGGTCGTCGGTTCCTTTGGCGATCAGCATCGGCGCGCCGTCCGCGTTCGGGTCATATTCCAGGGCGACGGCAAAATGCTGCGGGTTGGTGATGACCACGTCCGCATCTTTCACCTTGGCCATCATTTTGTTGTTGGCCATCTCGCGTTGACGACGTCGAATCTGGGCCTTGACCTCAGGGCGCCCTTCCGCATCCTTCATTTCATCCTTGATTTCCTGCTTGGTCATCTTCAGCTTTTTGTGCACCTGATAGCGCTGCAAGGGCACATCCGCCACGGCAATCAGAACCAGGCCCATGCTCATCCAGAAGCAGGCGTCGATGATCATTTCACCGGCATGGCGCACAGCGGTGCCCAGGTCCATCCGGTTCAAGTTCAGTAAGTCATCGATGTTGTGCATGACCGACAGCAACAGAATGGCGCCCACAATCACGAACTTGCCAATGGACTTGGAAAGCTCGATCAAGGCTTTCGTGCCAAACATGCGCGCCAGGCCGCTCAGGGGATTGAGCTTGTTGAATTTGGGGCTGATGAGTTGCAAGGAAAAAATAAAGCCACCCGTGAGGCCCGATGAAATGATGGCCATCACATACAGCACCAGCATGATGGGCAACACCAGCAGGAAGCCATCCAGCACAGATTGCGCAAACAGTGAGGGCATCAGTTCGGCTTTGTCCATGATCTTGCGGTCAAAGGCCAGCTGATGGGTGAACAATTGCCCCATCTGCTTGAACATCCAACTGCCCATGAGCGTGAAAAACAAAGTGGCCGTGACCAGCAGTACCGCCGTCGGCAATTCCACCGAGCGCGCGACCTGCCCGTCCTCGCGGGCTTTTTCCAGCCTTCGCGCTGTCGGTTCTTCTGTCCGTTCGGAGGAGCTTTCTTCTGCCATGTCAGGTCAGCAGCAAGCTGCGCAATTGGTTGAAAGTCTGCACCCAAAGCCAGTTGATGCGCCCGATCACATTGGGCAGCGCCAGCCAGAGAATCACAAAACCAGACAACACCATGGCGGGAAAGCCGACAGAAAAAATGTTCAGGCTGGGTGCTGCACGGGTCACAAAACCCAAGCCAACGTTCACAAACAACAATGTGATCAGCACCGGCAAGGCGATCAGCAACGAAGCCAGAAACATCATGGCACTCCAGTTGATCATCTTGCCCATGAAAGCCTGGTTCATCAGACTTTGCCCGATTGGAAACTGCTGAAAAGATTCCAGAACAATGCCAAACACGATCACATGCCCCCCTATCGCCAAAAACACAAGGGTGCCCAGCAAGGTGAAAAACTGAGACAGCACAGGCACGTTGCCCAGGGTGGGGTCGATCAGGTTGGCCATGGTCAGACCCATGGAACCCGACAGCGCCTGGCCCGCGATGACCAGTGCCGCCGTGGCGAGCTGCATCACCATCGCCATGCTGAAACCAATGAACAGCTGATTGAAAATCTCCTTGAGACCGTCCACCGTGGCTGGGTCCAGTTTGGGGATGTCAATCTGCATGGCCACGAAAAGGGTGAGGCAAAAAGAGATCAGGATGCGCACACGCAAATTGACAGCACGCACTGAAAAAATCGATGAGAAAGCCATGAATGCCGAAATGCGCAGCAATGGCCAGATCAGCGCATAAAAGCGATCCACCAAATCAACCATCAGCAAGTTCATGTGATTTCGCTCAGCTGAACAGCGTCGGAATGCGGCCAAACAGCACACGGGTGTAATCCACCAGTGTGTTGATCATCCAGCCTCCCAAAATGGCCAGCGTCAAGCCCAGCGCCACCAGTTTGGGAATGAAGCTCAGGGTCTGTTCGTTGATCGATGTGGCCGCCTGAAACACACCGATGATCAAGCCCACCACCAGTGCCACGCCCAACAGCGGCGCCGAGATGAGCATGGTCATCCACAAGGCTTGCCGCCCCAGATCCACCACCATGGCTGTGTCCATCAGTACCTCACTTGAAAATGAAACTCGAGGCCAAAGACCCCATCAGCAGGGTCCAGCCATCCACAAGCACAAAGAGCATCAGCTTGAAAGGCATGGAGATGATCATGGGAGACAGCATCATCATGCCCATGGACATCAAAACGCTGGCCACGATCAGATCGATCACCACGAAGGGGATGTAGATCATGAACCCGATGGTGAAGGCGCTTTTCAATTCCGAGGTGAGGAAAGCCGGCATCAGTGTGGTGAAAGGCACATCGGCCGCACTGGCGATTTCCTTTTTCTGCGCAATCTGCATGAACATGGTGATGTCATCTTCACGGGTCTGGTGGATCATGAAGTCGCGTACCGGCCCTTCCGCCTTGGCCAGGGCTTTCTCGAAAGGCATGTTGCCGTTCATGTAGGGCCCGATGGCGTTTTGATAAATGTCATCAAACACGGGGGACATGATGAACAGCGTCAGGAACAAGGCCAGGCCGACAAGCACCATGTTGGGCGGCGTCTGGCCTGTGCCCAGCGCCTGGCGCAGGATGGACAGCACGATGATGACGCGCACAAACGAGGTCATCATCAGCAGCATGGACGGCAACAGCGTCAGCGTGGTCATCAATGCCAGCAGTTGCAGCGTCAGGCTGTATTGCTGACCGGACTTGCCACCCGTCACATTGACCATGGGAATGCCTTGTGCCTGCGCCCAGGCAGGAATCAGCAGAGCCAGCAACCCCAGGATGGGCAGCCATTGTTTAAACCGCATGGGTCACTCCTTGGGAAACGGTTTGTGGCGAAGACGCCGCCTGAGCGACCGGCCAGGCATGCAGTGTCTGCAATCCTTGAGGATTCACAGAGACCAGCAGCATTTGCTGGTCTGCCTGGACCAGCATCATTTTGTGTTTCAACCCCAATGGGCAGATTTCCAGTACCTGAACACGGCGCGTGTCCAGCTTGGGGAACAGCGCCGTCTTGCGCCGGCGCAACCACCAGAACAGCCCGCCCATCAGCACCAGCACCCAGGTGGCGCTGAGGGCATAACGAGCCCAGTCAATCGACGCCATGTGTTACCTCTTGTTTTTTGACATTTTTGGAAAAAATGCAATCCGGCGATTATCCCGCACGTTATAGTCTTTTGATCATGCATTTACGCCGACTGTTTCTTTCTTCCCTCACCCACAGACCTGCCATGAACTCACTCGCAAAGTCTGGACCATGTTGGATTACCGACACCCTCAGTCCGATGCGTGACTGGAGCCGTTGTGCGTGCTGAGCCCACACATGGCGCTGGACTGGGAAGCTGGCTACGCAATGTCGTGAGTGCCGGCGGTACAGGGGGCCTGAACTGGCATGTTCATGCCTTGACCTCTGGCCCGCGCTGGCAGGAAACCGTGTCCGTGATCGACGATTTTCTGGCTGGGCTCAGGCCCCGGTGCGACCATCTGGTGTTGCTCGGTGGCAGTGCTGGCTGGATGATGCCTCCGCGTTGGCTGCAGCGATTCCGCCACATCGATGCTTACGACATTGACCCACTGGCACCCTGGCTGTTCAAATTGCGCCATGGAAGGAGCTTGCAAGCCAGCCAGACGCAGATCCGGTTCCACCGCGAGGATGCGATTGCGGGCTTGCCCGCCGTGCTGCAAAACCATCCGCAAGCCTGCCTCTGGTTTGACAACCTGCTGGGGCAATTGCGTTACCGCCTGGGCGACGAGGATGCGGCCGAGCGTCAACTGGGGCAACTCAAGCATCTGCTGCGCGGACGCGAATGGGGCAGCTTGCATGACATGTATTCCGGCCCAACCGATGAACAGACCCGCACGGTACGTCAACCCCAAGCGTTGACGCAACCTGGCATCCTGGAGCCTGACGAGGCCCAGACTCAACGCCTGTTGCAATTGCTGGACGCCAAAGGCATCTGGCAGGACCATGCCACACGCGTCGTGTTCCCCGAAGGCACGGCGACCCGGCTGATCCCCTGGGCTTTCCGCCCACACTACTGGCACTGGCTGGAGGCGGGCTGGGTCACGTCTTCAGATTGAACAGCGTGATGCCCAAGGCATCCATGTGCTTTTGGTCTTTTTTGAGTTGATAGACCTTGACCCGGTGCTGGTCTTGCTCCATCAATGAAGCCATCTTGATGCGCTGCTGATCCGCTTTTTGCTGGGCCTCGCGCGCCTGCGTCAGTTCATGGTGGGTACGTTGCAAGTCCTGGTCAATGCGCTCGACCAACTGCAACAAATGAGCCATGAACTGGCGATGATTGGCCGTATCGGCCATGGAATGCCATTGCTGCTGCTTGTCTTCAATACGCCGCTTGTAGTCGGCATACATGTCCAGCAATTGCTGACGCCGGGACTGAAGATGTTCGATGTTCTGACGGATCTGAACCACCACGGCCATGGCCGCATCCACTTCTTCCTGCGCTTTTTTGGCCAGTACCGGCCAGCATTCACGTGCTTTCATGATTTCAAGCCATTAATTTGAACTCAGCAATTGACGCAACTCCTGGCGGGTGCTTTCGTAATCCTGCCCAATGTGCATGTCTTGCCGTAAAAAGTGGACGATCCGCTCATGCAGACGGATGGCTTCATCCACCTCCACATTGGATCCTTTTTCATAAGCACCGACCTGGATCAGGTCTTCGTTTTGCTGATAGAGCGACCACAGGCGCCGCAACCTGTTGGACATCTTCATGTCTTCGCTGCTGAGCAAGGACTGCATCAGTCGGGAAATCGAACCATTCAGATCGATCGCTGGATAGTGCGCGGAATCGGCGAGTTTGCGAGACAGCATGACCTGTCCGTCCAGGGAGGCACGCGCGATGTCCACAATCGGATCAGAGGCGTCGTCGCCCTCCGCCAGCACGGTGTAAATTGCCGTGATGGAGCCGTGGCCATGTCGTCCGACACCGCCACGTTCAATCAGGTTCGGCAGCAAGGCAAACACCGAAGGTGGATAGCCTTTGGCGGTTGGCGGTTCGCCAATGGCCAGACCGATTTCCCGTTGGGCGTGGGCTACCCGGGTCAGGCTGTCACACAGCATGAGAACATTCTTGCCTTGATCGCGGAAATACTCAGCGATCACATGGGTCATGTGGGTGGCTTTCAGGCGCAACACGGGTGACAAATTCGCGGGTGCCGCCACCACCACCGACTTCGCCAGGCCTTCCGCCCCCAGTGACTCGCTGATGAAGGCCTGCACCTCGCGACCACGCTCGCCGATCAGGCCGATCACAACCACATCTGCCTTGGTGAAGCGCGTCAGCATGCCCAGGAGCACGCTCTTGCCCACGCCAGAGCCGGCCACCAGGCCAATGCGTTGGCCACGCCCCATGGTCAGCACCCCGTTGATGGCCTTGACCCCGACATCCAGCACTTGCTGGATCGGACCCCGCTCCATGGGATTCAAAGGGCGGCCCATCAATGCCAGAGAGTCGCGGCACTTCGGTGCAGGTTTGCCATCCAGGGGTTGTCCTCGACCATCAATGACGCGCCCGAGCAATTCCGGCCCCAGATTCACCTGCGAGGAATGATGCAGCACGCGCACCATGTCCCCTGGGCCAACACCGACCGGATCCGTGAAAGGCATCAGAAAAAGCGTCTTGTCGTGAAAACCGACCACTTCTGCTTCCACACGGTGCCCATGGCGGCCCACCACTTCGCAACAAGCGCCCAGGGGAGCCATGATGCCGCGTGTCTCCAGCGTCAGTCCCACCAGGCGCACCAGCGTCCCCGTGCGCTGCGGCTCGGGCGAACGCAGGCGGGGAATGCAATGGGCGACCTCTTCGGCGAAATCCATCATGGTGCTCACCCGTCAATCTTGATCATGCGCTTGAGCACACTGGCCACACGCGATTGTTCCTGCTCCACCATCATGCGGACCACCACGAGCTTGTCCTCGTAGCTGTTGGCATCCTGCAGCAACTCTGCGGGAATGGTGGGCTTGGCTGCTTTCTTCTGCTCTTGCTTGATACGATCGCGCATCTGTCGCAGTGCTTCTTCCGGATCGGGCTCGGCCTCAACCTGGGGTGGTGGCGCATCAGCAGCAACAGGCTCTGCGGCCTGCTGATCGGTGACCGTGGGCAACTCGGCTTCAGCCTGCACAGCTTCGCGGACCGCCCCAGCCTCGCTCGCGGTATCCGCATCCAGCGGTGCTTCATCGAACTGGGGTTCTGTCACGGGCATTGTCTGAATGGGTGGCGGCAACATTCGTGGCGGCGTGTTCTTGACACCCAGTGACTTGAAAGCGGAATGCACCGCCGAATCCACGATGTCCTCGATTTCTCCCTGGTTTGGCTCACGCCGACTCAAGGCGAACAGCATGGGGCGAACCACCCACACCAAAAAAGCCAGGCACATCAGGGTTCTGAGCGCAACATTGACCAGATCAAGCATCGAGCACCTCGTCGGAGGCAGCATCCGGCAGAGCGGGACGCTGGGCAACATCCTGCACATCGCTGTCGCGGTGTGCCAACGGCTGTCTGAAGAAGGGTGATTTCTCACGCCAGGCCTCGGGCTGACCGAGAAGACCATGGGCCAATGCTTCCAATCGGTGCTGCACCAGATCTTCCACCTGGGTGTCGTTGGCAATCACGCGCACACTGCCTGCTTGCAAGCCGGGTACAGCCTGCAGTTGCACATGCTGCAAAGTCTCATCCGCCATTTCTTGCAGGCGTGCTTTGTCCTGGGCATTCAGCTCCACGGTCACCAGTTGAGACCCGTGCAAATTCAACTCGTCCAGGCAGCGCTGAACCAGGCGCTCAATGGCTGCGCCGGAAACATTCAACTCAGCCAGGACCAGTTGTTCGGCCAGATGGACCGACAAGCGCTTCAACGGTTCAAACAATTGTTTGGGATTTTCAGCCAAAGCTTCCAGTTTTTGCGTCACATCGCGCAACAACGCCAAGTCCGGCTGAATTTGGTCGGCCAACTCTTTTTGTTGTGCGGTCAGCGCACGCGCTTGCTCGGTGGCAGCGGCATCAGCAGCTTGCGCCAGCGCCTCGGCCAAAGCAATTTGCGCATCCTGCTCGGCCGCAGCACGGCCCTCGCTCAAGCCACGCTGATAAGCCTCTTCACAGGCTTGCTCGAACGCAGCGGTGTCCAGAGGCGACATTTCAGGTTCTTCAGGCTCAGACGATTCCAGGGCAAGTGGCTCGGTCATCGCTTCATCGGCCGTTTCCAGATCGGATGGCCAGGCTTCCTGGTCTTCCTGCGCAAGCGCTTCGTCTGCTACGACGGGCTCCTCCTCGATCGCGGGCGTTTCCTCTTGCGCAGACGCCTGCGCAGGCTCCTCGACCTGCTGTTCTGAAGTGACCACAGGGTCCACAGACGATTCGCTGACTGGTGCCAGTGGTTGTGGGACTTCGCGTTGCGCAGCCCCATAACTTTCCATCACAAATTCGTGAATATCGTCCAGCACCCTGGCTGGCTCTGGAATGGCCAATTGCCGAAATTGCGAGCTCGCATAGTCCACCTTCGGCACAGCCTCCCAATCCATGGCCATGAAACTCGACTCGCCAGAAGTCTCGTTAACCAGCAAATCGTGGTTCTGCCAGGCTTTGGGGGCCGCAGAGGGATGCGATGGCTCAAACAAAATCCGCTCCTCCCAGCATCAACTCGCCGGAATCGGACAGCTTGCGCGCAATCCGCATGATCTTCTTCTGCGACTCTTCCACATCGGCCATGCGTACCGGCCCCTTGGCTTCCATGTCATCCTTGAACATGCCACGGGCACGCTCGGACATGTTGTCCAGGAAGCGGTCCTTGACGCCATCGCTGGCCCCTTTCAAGGCCACCATCAGCATGTCGGGCTCGACATTGCGCATCAGCACCTGGATGCCCTTGTTGTCCACGGTCACCAGGTTCTCGAAAGTGAACATGTTGTCCTGGATCTTTTGCATCAGATCCGGGTCGATCTCGCCCAGGTTGGCCATGATCGCGTTTTCCAGCTCGGTCTTGGTCATGTTCATGATCTTGGCCGCGGCCTTGATGCCACCAAAACTGGATGACTTGGCTGAAGAGTTCTTGGAGAACTGCATCTTCATGATCGCTTCAAGCTCGGCCATGGCCGAAGGCTGGACCGTGTCCAGGCTGGCCACACGCTGAATCACTTCGGCACGGGTGTCCGAGGGCAGGTAAATCAAGACGTCTGCCGCCACTTCATGTTCAAGCAGCGACAAGATGATGGCAACCACCTGCGGATGCTCGCCACGGATCATGTCAGCAATCGATCGCGCATCCATCCAGCTCAGGATGTCCAGGCCCTTCGTGCCCTGGCCCGGCATGATGCGGTTCAGAACCGATGCGGCCTTGTCATCACCCAGTGCGCGGCGCATCACTTTTTCAACATAATCGGAATTGCCCAGGCTCAGGCTGGTCTGCTTTTTCAGCATGTCCACGAACTCATCCAGAACGGCATTCACCGCATCCTGGGACAAATCGGCCGCTGCCACCATGGCACCCCCGAGCGCCTGAACCTCCTTGGGATTGAGGTACTTGATGATGTCGGCCGCCTGCTCTTCACCCAGCAGCAGCATCAGCACGGCTGCGCGTTGGGTGGAGGTCATTGCGGCCATCTCGGCACGCAACTCGGGCGACCAGTCGGCACCCACCGGTGCACTGATCATTTCATTGGAATCTTTGTCGGCCATGGTCAGGTCCTCGCTCAGTCAAGCCTATCAGCTCGATTGAATCATGTTCTTCAGTACACCCGCAACCCGGGCACGCGCTGCATCCTCGGACACGATCATCCGCAACAGGGCCACCTTGTCGTCATAGGTATTGGCAGTATTCAGCATGTCAGCAGAAATTGTCGGTTTCTTGGGCTTCAGACTGGACATGCGTGCCTTGATTTCTTCCAGGGTTTCACCTTCCTGGATTTCAATCTCGTCGGTCTTTTCCTCGCCCTGCGCTTCGGCCAGTTTGGCGGCTTCAGCGGCAGCAGCTTCGGCGGCAGCGGCAGCTTCGGCAGCAGCTTGTGCGGCAGCGGCTTCGGCGGCTTCCTTGTCGGCTTTTTCCTGCGCAATTTTGGCGGCCACTTCCGCCTCGGCGGCAGCAATCCGCTCGGCCTTGAGCTTTTCTGCGGCAGCGGCTTCTGCAGTCGCGGCAGCAATCGCGGCGGCGGCAATCGCGGCGGGGTCAATCTCGGGACGGGTCATCTTGCGCACAATGGGGCGCACCACCAGGAACAGGAACAACAGGAACAACAGCGCCACCACACCACTGTTGGCGATCGCCGAAATGGTTTCATCCTTGTACCAGGGCACGAAATCGGGATCGACCTGGGGCTCAAAGCGGGTGGCCACCACCGTGACAACGTCGCCACGGCTTTCACTGAAGCCCACAGCGCCACGCACCAGCTGATTCAGGCGATCCAGCTCGTCCTGCGTGTAAGGAATGGTCGTGGGTGCGGGCGCACCATCCGCAGGTTTTTCCACCTTCATGCCGGCGGGGATGGGTCGCTCATTGATGAGCACACCCACGCCAATGCGTTGCACTGTGCCCATGGCGGCCTTGGTGTGGCGTACCGCGCGGTCCAATTCATAGTTTTTGGTGCTGCGTGCAGTCACCTGAACGCCCTTCTCGCTCTGGCCTTTGGCTGGATCGGCACCGGTCGCAGCCGTGGCAGCCGGGTTTTGCGGCGGATTGGGCGGTGTATTGGTCAGTGAACCGGGAATGCCAACCGCGTCCTTGAAGGTGTTGCGGTCTTCCACAAACAACTCGGAGCGTGTTTTCGGGCCTTTGTCACGTGCGTCGAAATCTTCGGTGGTCACTTCCTGCTGTGTGAAGTCCAGTGCCATGCTGACTTGCGCGCTCACATTGGCTTCACCAACGATGGGCGCCAGCAACTGAATCAGGCGTGTGCGATACAGATCTTCCATTTGCTGCTTCTGCTGCAACTGTGCAGAGGTCAGTCCCAGTGGCGCTTCGTTGAGCATGTCGTTCATCAACGTGCCGAAGTTATCCACCACGGAAACGTTTTCGGGCGCCAGATAGGGCACGCTGGACGCCACCAATTGAACGATGGCCTGGACGTTGGCCGAAGACACGGACTTGCCTGGCGCACGGGTGATCACCACCGAAGCCTTGGTCGGCACGCGGTCTCGCACAAACACACTTTGCTTGGGTGAGGCCAGGTGAACGCGGGCACTCTTGATACCGCCAATCTGACTGATGGTGCGCGCCAGCTCTTGCTCCATGGCGTTGTTGTAGCGGACCTGTTCCATGAACTGGCTGGTGGTCATGGCCGGCATGTCTTTCAGGCCTTCAATGCCCTGCGCATCGGTACGAGGCAGGCCTTTGGAGGACACCAGCATGCGGGCCTCATGGTATTTGTTGGCAGGCACAGTGATCTGTCCGGTGCTGGCGTCGATTTCCGGCTTGAAGTCTGCACCGCGCAAAGCCTCCAGCGCCAATTGCTTGTCAGCCTCGGACAACATCATGGTCAGCGGTCGGTAGGTAGGCGCCTTCATCGACAGAGAAGCAAGGCCAAATGCGGCAACCACCAGCAAAATGATCAGCACAGGCAACACCTTGCGAACGGTAGGCTGGCGCATCATGTCGCGGATCATGCCCATGGGGTCACCAATGGCCTGATTGGCAACACCTTTGACCAGCTCTCCAGGCTTCAAGGCACTGGCCACTGGAGCCGATTGGCCTGGAAGGCGGATATTGTTCGCAGAGGGTGCATCCGATGCGCCGGCATCGCTGCCGGGCATGGCCATTGCGGGATTGTTCATAGAGGCAGTAGCGGAAGCCATGGTGTTCTTTCAGTCTTTAAACCGGCATGTTCAAAATTTCTTCGTACGCTTTCAACACTTTGTTGCGCACTTGCAGCGTGGCCTCAAAGGCCAGCGAGGATTTCTGCATGCTCAGAACCACATCGGTCAAGGGCACGTCTTCGCCACGCTGATAAGCCTCTTGCAGACCCGTCGCCTGCGTCTGCACATCGTTGACTTTGTCGATGATGTTCTTCACCGAGTCGGTGAAGTTGGGCATCTGTGTTTTCGGCGCCTGGGTTTCTTCGGCGCCGCGCGTGCCGGTCGCCGCTTGCGACTGGTATGCGCGGATGGTTTCCAGCATGGACTGGATATTGGCTGCGGAGGTGCGGTCAATCATCTGTCTCTCCTTATTCTGCGAACGACAGGCTCATGCCGCGATTGCGCAGTTGTGCCAGCTTGTAGCGCAAGGTGCGCGGGCTGATGCCCAGCTTTTTCGCAGCCTCTTCCCGGCTTTCGGTGCTCTGCAGGGCCGCCATGATGATTTGCTGCTCGCTGGATTTCACGGCGTGCTGCAAATTGACGGCAACGGAGGGTGCTTCTTCGAGGGGCTCAGGTGTGAAAGCCGTCATCTCCGGAACGCCAGCTTCCACCATGGGCTGAGGCTCTTGCACGAGAGTCTGAGGGGCCACACGTGGCAAATCTTGTGCTGCGTTCATGGCAGAGGTTTCGTCAAACATCAAATGCACAGGTGTGATCGTGCGGCCATTGCACAACACCACAGCGCGCTGCACCACGTTTTCGAGCTCGCGCACATTCCCGGGCCAGGTGTACTGAAGCAGCATGTCACGGGCCTCGGAAGACAAGCTGTAAGGCACCCCATCCTTGGCATGTCGCGCCAACGATTGCAACACCAGCGGCACGATGTCACCCGGGCGCTCGGCCAGGGGTTGAATGCGCAGACGGAAAGTGCTGATGCGGAAATAAAGATCTTCACGGAATTCGCGTTGCTGGATGGCTTGACGCAAATCCTTGTTGGTGGCGGCCACCACGCGCACATCCAGCGTAATTGGCGTTTCACCGCCAAGGCGATTGAGCTTTTTCTCTTGCAGCACACGCAACAGCTTGGCCTGCAAATGGATCGGCATCTCTCCAATCTCATCCAGGAACACGGTGCCGCCATGGGCTTGTTCGAACAAACCTTTGTGCTCTTTCAAAGCCCCTGTGAAAGCACCCTTCTCGTGACCAAACAACATGTCTTCGATCAAATGTTCGGGCAATGCAGCGCAGTTCATGGCCACAAATGGCCCTTTGGCACGCGGCGAAGCCTCGTGCAGGACACGGGCCAACACTTCCTTACCCGCGCCCGTGGGGCCTACCAACAAGGCGGTGACTTCAGCTTGTGCGACGCGTTGCGCCAGCGCCAGAAGATGCTGGCTCACAGGGTCCACAAACACATAACTCTTGTTCTTCAACTCAGGCGCGTTCAATCCATTCAGCGCTTCGCGCCAGGCTTGTGGCGCCCATTCATCCGCCGGCAGCACATGCAAGGCCCCCAGGCGCATCGCCTCCACCACCACTTCCATGCGACGGCGCTCCACACGACACAACACTGGCACGGTGTGGCCCAGCTGCGCAATCAGGGTCTGGACTTCCAATAACAAATCCGCGCTGTCGCCCAGGCGAACCACCAGCACATGCGCACGGCGCAATGCGAGGTTCATTTCACCTAAGGTAGACACACATTCCAGGGTGACGCCAGCGGCATCCAACTGGGCGCGCTCGGCTTCGCCCAACGGACTGAACGGGTCCAACCAGACAGCATGTAAGGCGTTGACAGAAGAAGCAATCACGTTGATCAGCCTGTAATAAAGGTAAGACTGATTAGCAAACGTTATGCCATGTTATTTAATACTACTTATGAATTCATTAAATAACATGAATTCATTTATTTTTAGTGAATTAAGAGTATTCAGACGAAAACTCGACAGAAGGCCCTCAGGCTTCCCAGACGTGAGATGACGGTTTTGACGCAGGTTTGTGTACAACGACAGGCGACACTGTGGACGCCGGCTGCATTTTGGGGGTGAAACCTCGGCAGACCTGCCCATCAGCACGCAACACCTCCAGACAAGGCAGCACCTTGGCCTTGAAGCCCATGAGGCGGCAGCTGTACGGGCGTGACGTATCCCAGCTGATGCTGAAATACCGGCATTGCCAGCAATTGGGCCCCGAGCCGGGAGTGTCCCGAAAGTCAGCCAGTGGCACCGCAGGCATGATGGAATCTCCTGGAAGTCACTGTGCTGACACTTCACTGGTCCGCGCGATCAACCGCCTTGCAGCAGCTTCAGAACCGACTGCTGGCTGGTGTTGGCTTGCGCCAGAACCGCCGTGGCCGCCTGTTGCATGATCTGCGTCTTGGCCAGCTCGGTACTGGCCGATGCGTAATCGGCATCCTCAATCTGGCTGCGCGACGCCGACAGGTTCATCGACACGTTGGTCAGGTTGGTGATGACATGATCGAGTCGGTTCATCACCGCACCCATGGTGGCACGGGTGGCGTTCACACGGTCCATCGTGGCATCCAGCTTGTCCAGCACTTCCAGTGCAGACTCTTTGGAGGTGATGAAGCTGCGAGTCAGCGGCTTGCCGTTGTGAATCGGGTTGGCGGTGCCTGGGGTCGGCACCGAATCGCCTGGCTTCATCGGATCCATGTCCACGTCCCAGGTGATTTCCTGGGTAATGGGGCCGGATTTGCCAAAGTCGGCCAGATCGAAAGAAATCACCTGGTTGGATGTCGGTCCAACCTGGAAGTTCATGCGGCCCACGCGCGGAGGTGAAAGATCAGCTGCAGAGCGGCCACCATAGGTGCCTTCAATAAAGCCAAGGGCATTCAGGTTGGAGCTGGCGCCCTGGCCATTGCTGCCCGACTCGAGCGTGAATTTTTTATCCGAGACCAGCGTGACGCTGCCGTACTGGGTTTTGGCACCATCCCAAGTGGCGTCGGCATCCGGGTAGCCGAGAACGTCGCCCGCCACAGGGGTCACAGTTTCAGCTGGATCGCCTGCCTGAGACGAAATCGTCACCGATGTCAAACTGTTGTCAGTAACGACGCCGCCCACTTCGAATGCGTTGGAAGAAGAGATCAACTCAAGATCGCCGCCCGTTGTACTGACACTGATGCCAAGATCGGACAGGCCAGCACGCCCTATGGCCGTTTCAAAAGCCGTTGCCAATGCCGACATGTCATCGTCGGCGGGGGCCTCCACCTGGATGATGGTGCTGTTGATCTTGAAGCTGACCTTGTCACCGGCCGTGATTTTTCCACCCAGACTGACTGTGGTGGTTTGCGGCAAAGCCGTGCCAGACTGCAGACCGAACATGTCCGAAGTGATGTCCCGCTCGATGTTATCGGCATCCAGCTGGGTGGTGTCGAACCAGACCGACAAATTTCGGCCGTCTTTGGTTTCCAGCTTCAAGCCGCCTGCTGCATTCTTGGTCGCCACGACACCGTGTTGGCCTTCTTGCTTTTTGAAAGCATTGATGATGTTGTTCAGACGCTCATCAGCCGTTTCGTTCTGACTCAAGTACACAGTCACTTGCTGGCCATTGACGAAGATGGAGTAATAACCGGATGCTGGCAATTTGGTATTGACAGCAGACGTGGCCGACATGACTGCAGAATTCGCAACCGCTTTCACGCCCGTGATGTCAGATTTGGAGTTGATCGCATCCGCAATGGCAACGGCGCTGCTGGCGCGATTGCTGCTGTTGGCCACTTCTTGCGAGTAAACGTCGCCTGTTTCAACGCTGCCAGGGATTTCAACCCCGTTGATGACCAGATCGCCATGCTTCAAGGCTCGATCAGCCCTGGGGCCGTTCACCACAGGCGTGCTCAAGGCCATGGTCTCGGCGCCATCGATGGTCCCACTCAGGGTAAACGGAACGCCCTCAACGGTCGATGTCAACACCAACTCATCGTTGGCCCCCACGGAAGCTTGAACCTGGAGCTTATCGCTCTTGAGGTTGATGGCAGAGGCCAATGCAGTAGACACAGCGTTGGCTGATCCAGCGCCAGTCTTGAACGACTCTCCGTTGACCACGACGGTTACATCACCGTCAGGTGCAGCGCTGTAATCCACCACCGAAATTTGCGCCACGGGCGGTTCCACAGCGGGACGCTCCAACGTGGACAGTCTGGTGATGTTCTCGGTAAAGTCGCCCACGCGCAAACCTGCGCGCGAAATCACGCCGCTCTCGGAGGAAGTGATTTTCACATCCGTTTCGACTTTGGATTCAAGCGAATAAGTGCCAATTTGCAGACCTTGCTTCAAGCCCGTGCGTGCAGAAAAATCTGCCACGGTGCTGTCACTGGTATTGAATGCAATTTCAATGTTGCGACCATCGGCAGCTGTCAGTTCGATTCCTTTCTGATCCAGGCCCGTGTCTTTGGCGACAACGCCCGTCAGTTCGGAAATCATGTTGATGGCTTTCACCACCTCTTCACGCGATGCACGCGTGTTGTTTTCTACCGTGGTGAATTTGGCGGAAGTGTAGCCATTGATGGTCACCGTGCCCGTGCTGGTCCCCGTCAGGATCGCGTCGCCCGACATGGCTGCACCGCTCATCTCCGTTTTTTGAACCACAGCGCGAACGCCCGTCAGGCCATAAACTTCGTTGATCGCAGCGGCACGCGAAAGCGCGCTTGAAATCGCGTTGCCACTGTCTTGGGGTGAGACCGTGTCGTTTTTGGCCAGCGCCAGAGGAACGCCCACACCATTGATGATGACATCGTTGGATTTGATAGGCTGAATCTTGGTGAAGTCTCGGCCAATGTCCACCGACACGACCTGCGCTTCCGGTACTGCCGCACCGCCACCAGACGGCACAGCCTTGTATCCGTCTGCTTTGCTGGTGATCAACTCGAACGTGCCATCCCCATCGGTCAGCAGTGAGTCTTTGAAGCGCAGGATCGCCGGCTTGCCTGCGCCATTGTTTTCCACCGTGAAGTTCAAAGTCACGGTGCTGCCGTCTTCCAGACGCAGCTTGCCAGTACCCTTTCCAGCCGTGATCATGGCTTCCGTGAGATTCACCTCCAGGTGCCCAGACTTGGCCAACGTCCCCGTACCACCGGTCGAAATGGTGGCACCAGAAGCGGAAGAAATTGCGCTGTCTTGTTTGACGGCGTTCGCAATCGTCCCGTCATACAGGCCATTGCCCGTGGCTTTGTAGACAGGCAAGGGGCCGACGACCTCACCAGCCGTGCCGTTCAGCAACGGGAACCCGTTCCAATCGGTGTTTTCAGAGATCTGAACGATCTGCTTCTTCAACTGCTGGAATTCAAGGTCCAGGTAGCTGCGCTGGTCGTTGGAGTTGGTGTCGTTGGCAGCCTGAATTGCCAGTTCACGCATGCGAAGCAGCATGTCGGTGATCTGGTTGGTGGCACCTTCAGCGGTCTGAATCATGCTCACGGCATCGCCTGCATTGCGCACCGCCTGGTTCAGGCTTCGAATCTGATGCGTCATGCGGGTGGCAATGGCCATCCCGGCCGCATCATCGCGCGCCGAATTGATCCGCTTGCCGGTCGACAATTGCTGCATCGCAACGGTCTGAGCCCGCCCGGTGGAAGCCAATGCTGCCTGAGAGAACAGCGCTTTAACGTTGGTATTGATAACTGCCATGGGTTTTCTCCTGACCTTCTCGGTCGATCAAACTATGAACACATTCAAGCAAAGCGCGTGCCAGATATTTGTCGACATG
>JACCDX010897027.1_pt1 | contig 32749 bp, 43 predicted proteins | sample 7449681 | NCBI WGS metagenome assembly JACCDX01 (sample SAMN15323450, study PRJNA562643) | freshwater metagenome | isolation source: river surface water | place: USA:Blue River Watershed | collected 2017-08-18
TATTCAATGATAATCGTTTCGGCCCAATCCAAATATTCATCTAAATTATTCCATTGATTATCCCAATCTTCTTTTACTACACCATAGAAAGGCCAATCAGTTATGATATGGTCAACACTATTATTATCTAATTCTTTAAGTTTATCTAAACAATCTCCTAATAATAATTTCATAAATTAACCTAATTTTTTGGTTATAGTTTCAATAACATAAGTTGGATTGTTATCAACATCATCTTGCCAAAAACGTAAAACATCATATCCCATTTTATTCAATTCTTTATTTACTCTTTTATCTTTTTTTATATTTTGAAATTGAAGTTTATTTGGTTTTCCATTTTTTTGATTTTTAGGATGGCCATGCCAATAATCACCATCCCATTGAATTACCAAGTTTTTATGTGGTATCAAAACATCAACAACAAATCTATCACCAACCAACTCTTGTTCTATAAAATCAACACCAATTTTATTTAATAAATCTCTACCAGATAGTTCTAATTTATTCAATCCAACTTTATGTAATTGATTTAGATTTTTCATTCTATTTGATTCAATCCATTCATGACTTGTATTTCTACATTTCAACGAACAATATTTTACCAAACCTTTTTCATATCTACTTTTTCTAACTGAAAATTCTTTACCACAATTATTACAAATTATAGATATATTTGTAGATTTTCTACTTTCTTGATAACAAGGTTCACTGCAGAACTTTGCTGATTTTCTATTAGTTTCATATTCAGAACCACAAGTTTTACAATTTTTTGTAATTTGTTCATGCTTAACCATATTCGGTCTTTTTACATCATAACAATTACGCGAACAATATAATTTGTTTTTTGTATTTTTATTACATACTATACATTTATTCAAATCAACCTCCTTACATTATATTTTGTATAAAAGTGGAAATCATATCCATTTTCATATAAATATAAGGTAATCCAATAAAAACCCCCATATTTTCCACATATTTTTTATGTAGAAGTTTCTTTGTTTCTAATTGACCACTTGCTGCTTCTTTTGTTGCCAAGATTCCATCAGGAGTATTTCCCTCATATACTTCAATGAATCCAGTATTAGTGTCCATTTTACAAGGAAAAGTGATACCATCTTGACCGAATCGGTTTTTCATAACATGACATCTTGCAGTGTTATTCAATTTATCTTTTGATTTTCTACTCCAAGACATAATAAAATCTGCGTTCATTACTTTAGCGTATGAATCTGCAATCTTATCTGCTTCAATAACTTCGGAATCAATTGCTGAACGATTGGTTTGTGATGCAGTCCAAACTGGTATTCCCAATTCACCACCCATACCACGGAGGTCAATATACACCCCACCTTGTTCTGCGTAAGTAGAATCGGTTTTATTGGAGTGAGAAAGTAAAAGGTCAGCGTAATCTACAATAATCAAATCAGGTTTATTACCTGCAGCAATCATCTTTTCAATGTGGGCTTGTAATTTCTTTACACTCACCCCCTTCGGTGGATAATACTTGATAAGTAGTTTACCACGAAGTCCTCTAATCTTTTGTTTTACCTCTTCGGTTTTTTCTTTAAGTTGGGCAGATGGAATGTGAGTGAACACGGTATCGTATCTAGCACCCACATAATGTTCGGATAGTTCCATAGTATAGTGAACTACCGAAAGACCTGCTCGTACTGCAGCAGCACCCAAGGCAGTTAGAATCCAAGTTTTACCCACACCCGATGGTGCAACTACAACTCCTAACTCTCCTGGTCCTAATCCACCATCCATCAAATCATTTATTGGTTTCCAATCAGTAAGGACAGTATCTCGTTTCTCATCAGTTGATCTTTCATCAAAATCAAGTAGATAATCGTGCCCCAAATCATTTTCTACCCCAACTTTCATTGCCTTATCTACCAATTCCTTGATTCTATCATAAGAACCTGCTTTAAGTAAATCTACTGATTGTAAGATTACTTGTTTTAGATTTTGGTTTTTACAAAAATCTGTAAACTCATTTTTGATATAATCTAAATCAACATTACCAACTTGGGTAAAAACGTGTTTTAATTGGTCAACAATAGTTTTCTTCAAAACATCATTATCCAATTTGGATATCTGAACTTTGAATACATCAAGAGTTGGAGTTTTTCTATAATCCTTATGATAATCAAGTATTTCACCAACAATCCATTTATTGGCTTCACTCTCAAAAAACTTCGTAGTTGTAATTTCCGAAATAGTATCTAAAAACTTACCATCGGTAAGTAAAGCTGATATAACTTTTGATTGAAACGATTGACCGTATTTTGATAAAGTATCTACTTCTTGCATTGCATTAATTTTCTACAAAGATACGAAAAATGTATGATATATACAAATTCCTTTAAAAATTTATTTTTCGAATATCCAAATTGGCTCTCCAAATGCCTGATTCTTGGTTTCTTCAGCAAGTTCTTTCATCTCATCTGAATAATATTCTGATTTGGCAGTACCCGAACCACCATTGTTTGGTCTTGATGCCAGTTGCATTCCAATACAACCTCGATACTTCAATCCCTTTGATTCTAAAAATTCATTCATTGGATTTACAATTTCCAAATAACCCTTATCGGGTGCAGAATAAACATCTGCTATGTTTACAGCAAGTATTCCACCTTTTTTAAGAGTTGGAATCATCTTATCCATTGCAGTGTGTAAAAATCCTTTATTCCAAGCATCAATTTGTTTGTATCTCAAATACGACTGACCTTCATCAGTTGAATATCTTTCAGTATTGAAATACGGTGGAGATGTAAATATTGTATCGAAGTAATTTTCGTATTGAGAATAATCTACATCTTCTGCCGGTTGAGGTATAAATGTTGCGGTTTTTTTATCTTCAAAGAAAGTTCGGTATTTCTTATAGTATTCTTCTTGTTTTAAGTAGTTCTCGTGGTTGTTTAGGTTTGGGTCTATACCAACATAGTGTTTAGTAGTTTCACCCGCGTAGAACCCACAGAAACGGTCTCCCCAACCTGCTGAAAAATCTAATACATTCTCTGATTTAAAGTAATCATAAAATGCTTTAGCAATTACTGGTTTAAATTGAGATGCAACATATTTTCTCATCTGAACCGCTAGAATTATATTCCCCTTATTTACTTCGGTTAAATGGTCTGCAAGTGAAAAGAAAGCACGAACTACCGTTTGGATTCCTTTTGAAGTTTGCCAAGTTCTAAAACCTGATGGCATTCTTACCCAATCTACTTTATGACGATTTTCGATATGGAATTTATTTGATGCCTTGTTTCCTGTATTTATCTTTTTAAAATACATTGGTTTACCATCAAAAGTTAAATCGTATTTTGATTCTCTTTTATTTCTTGGAAACCACTCACCCTCTACAAGAATATCCTTCCACCAAGTTCCTTTTAGTTTTCGGTAATCAGCCAATACATCATCATCAGACATATCAGGTAATGGATATGGATAGGTATGTAGAACTTCGGAAATAGCTTCTACAACTTCTTCCTTTTCCCAAGTTTTTTTAATCCAATCCCACTCCTCTTTCTCAATAGTAAGATAAGGAGTCATCCCATAAAACTTCTTAAAATATTCTTTGATTTCCATTACCAGTATTGGTTGATATAAATCGGTGTCATTTCTCCTACATATGCACCCCAACAATTATATCCTAGAAAATCAATTGCTTCAGTATATTCGGTTTCATCAAATTCATGAAGGAGTTGAACCATCATTTCTTTTGAATATACCAATCTCCCATCATCGGTTATACCAACAATAGCATCATCATAAAAATCAGGATTTCCATCAGGACCATCGGGTTTTAGGGAACCGGCATCTTCTGCTACATCTAATATATCGTATAAATTTATTTCCATTTTTTTAATCAGTTATAATATTTCCAAATGTTCCTTTTAACCAATCATTTACATCACCAAAGTTATTGACAACTTTATATTTTAGGAGTATTTTTAGAAAATCAATTTTATTTAGTGGTTTGATTTCTTCGTTAAATCTATCCAACACTTGCATTTTGATTATACCACTAATATCAGGGTCTTTTAATTGCATCAACTTCTCATTCATTAAGATTTGTTCTTTTGATTCGAGAATATCATTATACAACTTTACCTTACCTTTAGTTTCTACTTTTTTGGTTTCACATAATTGGAATAAATCATCTACGGTTAGTTGTTTATCTTCAGTAATTTCAGGGAATCTTTTAATAACTGTTTTAATTCCACAACCATAAACTCCTGGTATATTATCGGATACATCACCATCTAATATACGATATAGAAGAAGATTTTTTGATTCAATTCCAAATTCTTCTCGTATAACTTTTTTGTTATAGATTTTCTTTTTGGTGGGTGACCAGACGATGGTTTTATCATCCACTAATTGGAGAAAATCCTTATCAGTAGACATAACCACCGCCTGTTCATCCTCTTTTAACAATTGAGTTGTAATATAAGCCATTACATCATCAGCTTCAACACCATCATAAATCATTGATGTAACCGGTAGGTAATGTAATAATTCATGTAACCAGACGAATTGCCGTTTCATAGATTCTTTCTCATCTTCTACTGTCATTAAATCAGTATATTGACGATTTACTCGGAAACGATTTTCCTCTCTTTGTGCTTTATATCCATCAAATTGTTTCTTACGAGTCTGAGAACCACCTTTTCCATCAAACACTACAATACATCTTGTTGGTTGAACTTGTCTTATTGCATAACCTATTGATTTAAGAACGCCAACTACACCACCAACATGGTCACCGTTATCATTCATTGTAGGAATGGATGTCCAACATCGGATAAATGTGTTTAGACCATCGATAATCAACACTCGAGAATTCTTATGTTTATCGATATTTTGGCTGCGTTCTATTTCAACCGAATTCAAGATGTTCTTGTAGAGTTCCTTCATTATTTGGAAAAATATTTATCAATTGCCTTTAATCTATCATCTGCATCCACCAACATTTTCAATGCATCTTCTGCATTGTTGTAAAAATCAGTTGTTGAATGGTCACCAATACCAACGCCAGTATTTCCCAATAAATCCAAAGTAAGTAGTGCCTTTGCTTTATCTGCCTCTGCAGATGTTTTTAACATTGTAATTAAGTTCTTATTCATTATTTCAAATTTTAGATTAATCATCCATTCCTTCACCACCCTCGGTGATTTCCATATTATCAATATCCAATGTATCTGATTTATATTGTAAGATGGTTTCTTCACAAATCTTTTTGTAAATTTGTTCTCTCAAATCATCTCGAGTTTCCATCATTTCAATAAAATCTTTAGATTGGAATTTTACTTCTTCACCAGTTTCAGTATCAACATAGGAATACCAAGCACCTGCTTGTTTTACCAATTTGTTATCTTTCATAACACCCAACCAAGAACCATAATTATCGATACCTCTATCAAAGAAAATATCAAAATCTGCTGCTCTCAATGGTGGACCCATTCTATTCTTGATAACTTGTGCACGAACTTTCATTCCCACAATCTTATCTTGACCTCCAGTCTTGACCTTAATTTGTCCCATACCTTTCAATCTTAAACGAACTGAAGCATGGAATGCAAGAGCCTTACCACCTGAAGTAGTCCAAGGGTCACCAAATGGCATTGCATTTAGTTTTTGTCTGAGTTGGTTTGTGTAAACCAATAGGATTTTTTGTCTACCAATCATGTTGGTAATTTTTCTCATCGCCTTTGAGATGATGATTGCCTTATCAGTAGCATATCCATCTTTTCCATAATCAGCTGCCAATTCAGTTTTAGTTGATGCTGCTGCAACCGAATCGGTTACAATTGTTACCAACTTATTCTTATCAGTTTGTCTAACTTTTTCAATGATGGTCTCGGTAAAATCAAAAATTTGTTCTACCGAATCAGCAGATACATAGAGTAATTTAGAAACATCCACACCGATTGCCTCTAAAAATTCTCTACTTACTGCAGTTTCAGTATCAATCAATACCGCGACACCACCCTGCTTTTGTGTTTCAGCAAGGAGGTGAGCGGATAGTAATGATTTACCTGATTGTTCCAAACCAGTTACCTCAACAATTCTACCTACTGGCAATCCACCATAAGGGCGGTTAGAGATTGCAACATCCAACATTGCACATCCGGTAGATACCCATCCATCTACATTAGTGGGTGCTTCATCTCCATCGAGAAAGAAGGCTACCTTCTGATCTTTGGAATATTTATTTAGCTCATCCGCAAGGATATCCGCTAAATCCAATTCTTGTTTTTTTGCCATAAATAAGGTTTAATTAGGAATTAAATAAATCATCAAATGCTGCCTCAACATCTGTCAAGGATTTAGAAACTTTTGGAGTTTCTACTGGTCCTCCCATATCATGGGATACTGATTTAGTAGTAGAAAGTGTTTCTTGTGCTACTGATTTTTCACTTGATGAAGTTTGAGCTGCCTTTGTAGGGTCCAACCAACTTTCCAATACATTCTTCAATTCATCGTAAGAAAGTTCTTGATACAATTCAGTAATAGCAGTTTGTTCATCAATGAATGCCTTTGCCTTTGCTGAATCTTCTGAAATTGGAGTTTGGTTTGGTTTAACTCGAAGTGTAGTTGTAGGATATGAAGTTCCTGCATCTTCAGCAGATACATATTCTACGGTCAAATCTCTACCCGCAGTTGGGTCGGTAATATCACCATAATCAGGGTCTGCAATGTATCCAAGAATTTCTTGATATACCGTTTTACCAAATCCCCAAAAACGAACTCCTTCTCCTTCTTCACCACGAACGATGACAGGTACGAAAGTTCTCAACTTAGGTTCCATTGCCTTTGCAGCCTTCCAATCTTCTTTATCACCCATTCTTTTAAGTTTTTCTGCAAACTCCACGATTGGATCAGGTCTACCGAAAGACATAGGGGATAGATAAGTTTTGTTGTTGATATTGTAGTGGAAATAAAGTTCGATAAAAGGATTGTCTCTATTAAACTTGTAAGGAACGATTCTTACTTGATGCTTACCAGGAGTTGGTTTCCACAATGCATCGGTTTTCTTTTGAGTGTTTTGCAATTTGCCTAATCTAGCACGGATTGCGTTAATGTCTAATGCCATTTTCTTTTTGTTTTAAAGTTAATTAATTAATTTGTTTTATGGTTTTATTTACGAGTCTTTCCTACTCGCGGTGTGTAGTAATAAATATAAGATTTACCGATTTTCTTACATCTTTTTTGGTATTATTTTGTGGTACAAAGATACGAAAAATAATTGACATTACCAACTATTTTGCCCACTTTCCATTTTTTACAATTTGGGCAATGATACCATATACTGATAAGTCTTGGTAAGTATCATTAATACTTTCACCAACGGTATCACTATATCCTAATACCACTAATTGTTTCAATCTTTGGATTTTATCGTTCATCCTGAACCACAATCCTGTCAATGATAATTTAACATCATCTTGGGTTTGTAATTGAGTTCCTACCGAAATATTACTAGGACCATAATTCAATTGTTTCTTACAAAACAACTCGTATTGGGTAAACATAATTGCTTTGAATTCATCCGTCATCTCGGGATACATTTCTTCAACTTGTTTGACAACTTCGGGTTCATCGTATTTTACTACTCTGATTTCATCTTCCTTTGGAAGGATATTCATTTGAATATCTTTTTTATTTTCTTGTTTTATAACCTTTCTTTCCATATTAAAATTTTTGAATAACTAACATTGCATCACTTACATCTTCTTCTCGTAAATACCCAACTACATCTCCTTTTGCAACTGGATTCTCGTAGTGAATTTCACCATCTTTTAACACGGCTAATTCATACAATCCTTGTTTACCACCATACGAAAAAGGAGTTCGTACTACACTTACACCATACCCATTATCAAAATGTTCTCTGACCATAATACCATCACCAGTGGGATGTGGTTCAAAATTTAAATCTTTAAATGTTTTCATAAAAAATTAGTTTACCAAGATGAGGAATAAAAATAATCACCACTATAATGTTCTCTACCCTTTTCATCCACAACTTTTTCAGAAAGGGCTTGTTCAAGAATTTCAATTGTATGGTCAATATCGTTCATATAATGTACATCGTAATTAGTATCACCAAAAAAGAACCCACTTGTGGTTGGTAATAACTCTTCTCCTTTCGATGGATTTTCTTTTACTTGTTTACACAATTCCAACAAGTTCATCAAATCATCAATATCAACATAATACGATTTACAATTATCTTCTCCATCTTGGACATTCTGAACGAACCAATTGTGAATGTGATTTGCCTTTCTCCAATACCCAACTTGTTCTTCAATATAAGAAACTCTCTCGGGTTTAATACTTTCAACGAGTTTACCGCCTCGTTTTACAATTACTTCGTGTCTTTGTTCGGGAGTATGATGGTCCCAATTTTGCACATAAGTTTTCTTTGATAAATACATATCTAATCCCATAACTTTTTTTAATTTTTAGGTTTTACAATTACTTCTAAATTATTTCCATCGAAACGAAGTCCAACAACTTCACCACCATTACCATTCTCGTTGGCTTCTACCAACTCCAAAAACTTTTTAAGGTCTACTGCTCGGGTAAAAATACCACCTTGTGCATATTCACCATCATAGGTGTCTTTCCAAAAAACTACTTCATCAAACATAACTTATTTATTTTAGGTTTTACAAATATACGAATAAATTTTTACAATTCCAAATGAGTCATCATTTATAGTTAAGTTCTAAAATGAGCACTGTATTGAGAATTTGCTCTCAATCGGGCGGTGTATTGTGGTGCCCATCCTTTGGAATGATTACTATATTGTCGTTGTCCAGTTACATTTCCAATAGAATCCCATTCTGATTCCCACTTATTATCGGAAAGGAGAATACCATCTTTAACTTTGATAAAAGGACCGGTATCGGAATCACCGAAGTTTTCAATGTTCTTTTTATCCAATTTCCAAAAAATATTTTTACGATTTGGTTTATCTACTTCAATAAATAGAACCGAATGAACTTTTACTTTACAAACTTTGATTGGTTTAGAACCAGTTTTTCCGTCCTTTGAAACCAATACATTAACGATTTGACCAGTGAAATTTTCCATTTTATTAGGAGTTTTAAGGTTTATGATAATTGCCAGTTATATTTTGATGTGAGGTACTCCAAATCGGATTCTTCTTCATCGGATAGGGATTCATTGGTATCGATTCTTCGTTGATACTCTTCAAAGGTATCATAATCGGTATTGTACTCTAGTATCTGAGCCTGTCTTATTAATTCTCTTTCTTCGTATGTCAACATAATTATTAGTGTTTAAGGTTTATCTCTTATTACACAGTAAATATAAGAAAAAAAGTTGGTAAATCCTAATGACCCACCAACTTTTTTTGAAAAAATTTTTGATTATTTTGATGATATTCCAGTATCATCTAATATTTTTTCTAATTTATCTTTTATCTTAGATACTCTTTCTTCGTATTTATCATCATTACCGGTTCTTACCATTTTTTCTTCGGCATCTTCCCATGCAGCGTATAATACTTCCAATGCTTTCTTCTGATTATCAGATAATTTATCCGCATGTACATCAATTATATTTGTAATGTCTGAATAATCTTCTACATCATCTACTTTAATAGGGTTGGAGGATTTGAATTTAGGTTCTTTTTTAGTAACTTTATCAGGAGTATTTCGAGTACCACCATATTTTGCTACAATTTCTTGGTCGCGGGTAGAACCTGGAATTAATATAGCAGTTCCTAAATCTCTCGGATTTAATTTTCCAGATTCAATATCTTTAGATATTTTTGATAAATCAACACCACTTCTATTAGCCCAAGATTCTATTGATTTAGAACTCACGCTTACTTTAGATGAAAGTGATGTAGAAAGTTGGGTATTATCTACTGAAGGTTTATTAAAGATATTTACTTTTGGAGTATCGTTTTTTGGGTCAACACCACCTCCTTTATTATCTTTTTTAGCAGTGTGAGTTCCCGATTTAATTGCTGCATCTCGTGCATCTTTAGATTTGAATACCGCAGTTTTACCACTTTTTTTGTTTGTTGCAGTGAAACTTTCTGCTTCTTGTATTGTTTTATCAATAGCAATATAAAATTTGTTTTCAGTTAAATACTTTTTCATTTTCTTATATGTTTGTAATAATTATTATCTGAATTATTTTTCAGAAAATTCGATTACTTCGTATACACGAGTACTGATTTTTTTGACACCTTCAGTATTAGTGACGATAATACAATTCTTAAACATATCCCAATCAACCGTAAAGTTTTTATCCATCTTACCACCATTTAATTCTTTTACTAATTCATTCAAAGAATTTATAGTGTATAGGGTATTGGATTGTTTTTTTCTATGTACTAAAATCGTATCGCGAAGTGGGTAAGTAGGTTTATATTGGGTATCTATATTGTATGTGACAAATAACTCCTCCAAATTTGATTTATTTTGAAGGACATAAATGTAATTATATACTAAATGATATGTTTCTCTAATTCGTTGTAAACAGTTTTGTAACTCATCCTTTGATGTAAAGGTACACAAAAGTTGTGTTTGCATGTAATCTCTCCTTTATTATATTCACATATAAATATAATTTTTTAAATGGAAAGATGACAAATATCATTTTTGTATACGATTACCCTTCAAGTTCTTTCTGAGCAGTCTCTATTCTTTTAGCAAATTCTGGATGTACTTTCATTTCAAGTTTCCAAACACTACCATACCCAATACCATCAGGTCTTGTTGAAATTTCTGCAACTGGAATATCTTCTTGACCTTCAATTGAGTACACGATTGATGCAGGTGGTGGGGTTTCCCTTACATTTAAGTTTTCTTGTAATTTTTCAAAATCATCAATCCCAAATACTCGTGCAAGTGTTTGTTTATCTGCAGACAAATCACCGAGAGTCATATTTTCCTCTCCACTCATTAAGGCTTTTAATGGAAAATCTTCTTGGATTGAGCTCAATAAACCAGCTTTTGCATTTTTATCAGATAAAACTGCTTTTGATACTTCAGATGCATGTTTATGTGCATTTTGAACTAATTCATCATAAGTTTCTCCTGCAGGATTACCTAAAATTTTAGCCATGGCATGTAACATTACCGATGTTTTTTGTACTTTTCTCGCGTCAGTACCCAATCCAATAGCACTATTTAATTGTTTTAGTTGTTCGTAGTTTAATGGTGGTGTAATTTGAGCAAATATGTCTTCAAATTGTTGTCTTTGTTTAGGAGAAAAGTTTTGACCCATCATTAGTTCCAATTCTCTAAATGCTTTATCTTTCTCCTCAATCGATAATGAACTATATTGTTTATTCGCTTCTCTTAAATTCTGACCATTCTTTTCTAACCCTTTTTTATGGATGTTAGTTTGTTTTTTCTTGGTTACCTCAACTTTAGCATCTTCAGGTACATTCTTATTGTATTTATTATGCAATTGTTTGATTCTTGCAATAATTTCAAGTTTTCGGTTTTTTGATGCCTTATCTTGTTTGGATGAAATAGTATTATATTCGGTTTCCAAACTTTCCATTTCATCTAATTCTTCTTCAGTAGCAGAACCTCTAAAGAAAATATCATCAACTCTATTAGTAGTAGTATTTAATAAGTTAGCAGTTTTACTTTTCTTCAATGATATTTCATCAAGTATTGATTCACCATTCACTTTTACTTTAGCGTATGTATCAGTTGAAAATCCTTTATTATTTTTATAATCATTAAGACCCAATGCCTCTACTTCTTCGGGTATATCCCATGCCATTGTTTCTAATTCCCAATTACCTTTACCAAACATTCTATCATATCTTCGTTTGGTTGCTTGTCTAACTTGTCTTGCAGATTTTACCCATCCTGCATCAAAAATAGATTCATTTTTAGTTGCTTTTACATGAGCTTCTATTTTATCAAAGAATCTCTTAGCCATTTCATCATCTTTAATAGATAATCCTATTGTGGTTAGAATTTCACCGGCAGTTGATGATAAAGTACCACCCCCTGCTGCGTTAGTAAAATCAGTTATTGATATATCTTTACTATTTTTTGTATTGAGAAGTCTTAAAAGTACTTTTTCATACTTTTTAGGAAATTTTCTTGGTTTACCAAGAATTTCATCCAATTCTTGTTCGGTAAATTCAACTTGTTTAGTAGTTTTAACTATATTTGGATTTTTATTAAAATCATCATCGGAAACACCATCACCTGCAAATTTTGAATTTGTATTGAATTCGTTTACAGAATCAACTTGATTAAGTTTTTTATTTTTTGGTGGTTTTTCTTTTTTAGGTTTGGTAACTGGTTGAGGATTAGAAGTAGTTTTTGGAGTACTTTTTTCCTTTTCGGCAGCAATTTGTTTCTGAACTTCTTTTTCTCTTTTTACCAAATCCTGATATGATGGATCTTTTAATGAAGAACCCGGTTGAGGTTCTTGTACTACTTCTCCACCAGTCTCTCCTTCTGCTCCTGCATCTCCACCTGCTTGTGCAGCAGTTTGAGCATTTTGTGCTGCAGCAGCATCTTCTCCTTCTGCACCTTGAGTGGATTTGATGGCTTCGTAATCGTCTTCGGATATTGGAGAAAATCTACCACTCTCATCTTGTGAGTATTTTTGTGCACCTGCTTTTGCCTTACCATCAGGACCAACATCACCACTACGAACATACACACCTGCACCAATGTGAGTATAACCAGTTTCATCTGCTTCTTGAACTTTTGGTCCTTCAGTAAGAAATTCCATAATGATTTCTTTTGCACCAAATTCACCCCATTCAGTTAGAATTTCGGATATAATAGATTGATGTTCTTTTTTAGACAATATAGGATACCCTTCATTACTTCTGTATGAAAGTTCTTGTAATAATTCGTCTATGAGTTTTTTATAATACATTTTTTAAATTAATTTATCCTATTCTTATTATGTTCGCAATTATTGAAGGTGTTTCGGGAATTGAACCAAATGCAGGAGTTTCTGTTAAAGAAAGTACATTACTATCACCTGTCCACCACAACTCTATATAATCATTATCGTTTTGGGCAACTCCAACTATATTAACTGTCATTAGTTGAGAAGAAGCATCTCCCGAATCTTTTCTTGTGGGTAATGTCATTGAAGTGGTTGAATTTGGAAAATTATTTCCATTATATTTTACCCAAAAATATGCTTCATGAACAGCATTATCTGGATTTGATATTTGTGCAATAAATGAGAATTTATATGTTCCAGCTTCTTCCATTACTAACCGAGAACCCGATACTAAATTAACACCACGATTGGTCCATAAACTAGTAAAGGTTACTGGTTGTGCAGACCCCGATGTTTGTAGTTGTTGAGATGCTGTTGAGTAACAAGAAATGTATGCAGGTTGTACGAATGAACCACTCAATTGTATATTAAATGTAGTTGTATCTCCTTTTTCAAATACCAAAGATGAACCTGATAAAGAACCAGTAATCATCACATCTCCATAATTTTGAGTTTGGGTAATATCAATTTGTGATGAACCTGAAACTAGTGTTGGTTTATCGGTTATACCATTAAAAGATATTTGTGATGAACCACTAACTACTCCATCTCTAATTCCATAATAAAGGGCACCATAAGTTGTTTTTTTGGTTTCTCCACTATTGACAATAGGAATTACATCACTAAAAATTAATGTGTTGTGTAAATTTAATTCGGTTATTCGTTTATCTATATTAGCCATTATTATAAATATATTTTACCACCATCTTCAAGTAGTAAATAAGCCCCATTTTCTTGTAATAAAAATCCACTATAAGGTTGGATTGTAGTATCTAAACTACCACCACCTTTTACATAATTATAAAAACTTAATAAAAACCCATAATCGGGTAATCCTGGAACTTCTTCTTGTTGCATATACAAATAGTAATCCCTTGTTAATTCACTATAAGGAGTTTTACCATCTGATTTTTCAACAAGAAATTCTTTCCAAGTTTTCATATATATAAATATCCTTATTTAATATAAACTGCGAGAGTTTTATAAGTTGAATTTTGACTATTTGATGTAGTTGATACGTTTGATAATCCATAAATATTATTTGATAATCTATTTGTCCAACCACCAGTTCCTTGGGCATTACCACTTCTACCATAAGGATTATCAGGGTATGCCGATGTTGGTCCTGCAACTGTCCACCAATTCGCAGTATCGTATAACCAATCACATGGTGCAGCAACTGGATAAGTTGGATTAGTCATAAGTGTATATCCTTTTATTGGTGACCAACTTCCTGTCAATGGTGGTGATAATTTTAATATTTGTGTTGTTCTTGTATCAATATCTAATGCATTTGGATTTGAATAAGTTACCGAATGAGCAATACTACAATTTGATAAATGTGGTTCTACTGAATTTGTTGATGCCATTCTCATTACTGAATCACATTGTGCACTTCCACTCACCGAATACCAAAGATTTTCTGCGTTTCTATAATGTTTAATAAATGATGGATTTTGTAAACTACCACTATCACCATTTGGATATGGATACCCCAATTGTGTTGAACCTGATGGGTTATATGAAATTAACATCCAACCACCACCATTATCAGTTTGATTACAATAAACTTGTACCGAACTTGTCATCATTCCAGTTTGTATCCAATACCAACCATCGGTTTGAATACCAGCATCGTATAGTTGTACTGCAGAAATTGCGGGGTTTGAAAAAGTTCCCAAATTACCACCAATAGTTATACTTCCTCCTATGAATTCTATTGCCATTATAATCCGTATTTAGATTTATCCACATTATAGTTATTTAAAACTTCGGATGCAGTTAATGCTCTATTGTATAAACGAGTTATTCCAATTTTACCATCAAACCATTGTGAGTATTCACCACCATTATATGAACCTATGTATAAGTTTGTAGATGTATTTAATATACTTGCTAAACTATGATTCACACTACCAATACTACTACCATTTACAAATGTTTGAAATGTATTTGCTGCAACATTGGTAAATACATAAACTATCTGATACCATGTATTAAGTGATACGGTATAGTTTGTACTATTTTGAATTAAAGTTGCACCAGAACCTGCACCTGAACCATATTGTGCATAAAATGTTGAAGATGTTGTTCTAATGCTATATCCCACATTTGCCGAAAGTCCACCATTGTTGAATTTACCAAGAACTACATCATTACCGGCTACTGCCTGATTTACCCAAACTTCTATAGTCCAATCACCACTACCTGGTTCTAATAGTGCATTATCTGCAATTGAAATTTGTGAAGAAGAACCATTGTATGAAAAGTATGGAGATGTGAAAGATATGTTTGACATTGTTCCATTTCTACCATTCCCACTCAAATCCGTAATAGTTGTCCCACTTCCAGGATATGATGCCACATTTGATGGGTCATAATGTAATACCAATCCACTACTTACAAATGTAGGTATTGGTAATATACTAAATCCCTTTGAAAATGTTATACTCATTTTAATATAATCTTTCTATTGAAATAAAGTTATTGTTATACGATGCACCAATCATAAGTGTAACGCGATACATTCTATTATTTGTTTTATCTACAATTGTATAATATGCACCATCACCTTCTGCGGTAAAATTCCAAGTAAAAAGTGTTGATGTTGGGGTTGTTGTTACTGAAAAATTATTTGTTGCAGTTCCTGCCACACCACCATTCATAGCATAGTATGCTGATATATTTGCACTAAAGTTTGTTGATACTGCGGCAATACTCAATCCTCTATTACCACTTGATGTTACTGTTGCTTTTATATTATCCAATGTTACGAATGTTCCGGCATTTACCATTCCACTTGCTTTCCACATCAATTCACCACTAACACCACCTGGTGTTTTTGTCAAATCAATATAAACACCTCTTGCATCTCCACCTTGCTCAAAAATTCTCAATCTATTTTGATAAGAATCAATTGTAATTCCACTACCCGTAAGTGAATTATTTGTTATTGATTTTGCTAATAGAATTTCACCACCTTCGTCTCCACTTCCAGTTCCGACTTGTAATGTGCTTGTTGATAAACTTATAGTAGAACCACTAACTCTTAATGAACCTGTAATTTCTACTAATCCATTATTTTGAACATATAAGTTACTACCACTTGTCAAATAAAGTGATGATGTATTTGCAAGTATTTGAGAGGCAAAAAATGAACCAGTTGTTATTATTAACGAACCTGTAATTGTTTGGTTTCCGTTAAATGAGTTTGAACCAGTTGTTGCTAATGAACTACTCCAAATATTTAAAGAAGATGTAAATGTGTTTAATGAAGTATTTGCATTAGATGCAGTAAATGAATTAAATGATGCTGTTAAAGAATTAAATGAACCGGTTTGAACATATCTACCATCAAATGAACTTGTCAATTGTGATGAACCAGAAACTGTTCCAGCAGGAGTTGTTCCACTTACTACACTACCACTTAAAGTATAACGAGTATCGTATGATGCCGTAAGTTGTGAAGAACCACTTATTAATCCGTTTGGTAATGGTTGAACACTACCACTTAGTGTGTACCTAGTATCATATGAGGCAGTTAATTGAGAACTACCACTAATAAGACCAGATGGTAATTGTGTGTTACTTTTTAATTCCACTGCAGTTAAAAGAGGGCCATCAGCTTCACCAAAATCAAACACTCCCGATATACCACTTACAATTCTCATACTATATGTGTGAGTTCCTGCAGATGGTGTATCTATTATATTCAAACAATAAGGAACATTTTGATTTGCTTCATTTTCAACTTGAATAATATTGCCAATTGTTGATTCGCCTCTATAAAGTTGTAATCTAGTCCATCCTGTTGATGTTGGGTTTGCATCACCAGTAACCATAACTTGAACAGGGTTTCCTGAAGTAGTGATACTTCCACTTATAATCGATACACCAGTTGTTGTAATATTAGTTCTTCTATTACCTAATACTTGTATGTAATTTATGCTACCACTTATGATAGTTGCTTCTAATGTATCTAATCTATTATCTACTGATGAAGAGAATGAAGTTAAAATGCTACCACTCAAGGAGTATCTACTATCATACGAAGATGTTAGTTGTGAAGAACCACTTATAAGACCAGATGGTAATGGTTGAACACTGCCACTTAATGTATATCTGGTATCAAATGAAGAGGTTAATTGTGATGAACCACTAATAGTTCCAGCAGGTGTAGAAATTATATTTTTAATCCTACTATCAACTGATGAACTAAATGCGACAACATCACCAATTCCAAAAACAGAACCTGTCAATGAACCAGTGATTGCCCCACTTGAATCTACTGAAATACTACTACCACTTGTTAAAGATAATAGTGAACCCGTTGGTACATTTATTCCACCACTAACAACTGCAATTGCACTTACTATTAAAGAACCAGTTATAGTTTGAGAACCACTAAATGAGTTTGAACCAGTTGTTGCAAATGAAGCCGTATTTATTGTTGTTGAAGAGCTAACAAATCCGAATGCGGTTATTTGTGCAGATGAACTTACTAAATTTGAAGGCAATGGTTGAACACTACCACTTAAAGTATATCGAGTATCAAACGAAGATGTGAGTTGTGATGAACCCGATATTATACTACTACCCTTTGTTTCGTAAGAAGATGTGGCGTTTTCTAATGAACTTATTCTAGAATTAGATGATGTATAGAAACTTGCGAATGCATTATCATTTGCAGTATCTACTGAATTGATTAAGGTTACAATTTCTGCAAAAGTATCTGTATTTGCATTTGAAGCAGATAATATAGCATCAATTCTTCCTTTTTCCGTAGTAATTCGAGTATCAACTGATGCACTATCGGTAAAATAAGATGATGTAAAATCACCAAACGATGATGTCACTACATAAGAACCAGTATCAATTGTATTTGTTAAATTAACAACACTACCACTAATTACATTTATAGATTGGGTTAGTGAATTATATTGATTTATAGTTGCATACGAACCAGTTATAAATCCGAAATCACTTATTTGTTGTGAACCTGAGACTAGACCTGATGGTAATCCCGTCAATGTTCCAGCTGTATTAAACTCCCATAATTTGGAAGATTTTGAAAAGTTTATACCAATTCTATATCCCATTTGTAATGAACCATCACTCAATGTAATTTTATTGAATGGGTGTTGGTAATTTACTGCGGTTACGGTATAAGTTCCTCCGCCCACGATTGTAGCAGTCCAACCAACTGCCACATTTTGTGCAGCTGGATAATCAACTATATATGCCCAAAATTCATTATTTGGTGTTGGATTTTCATTGATTGCATAAGCAGTTCCACCAGGAATTAGTATTGATACCGATCCTGTTATAATTTGATTTCCTATAAAAACATTTGAACCCGTTGTTGCATAACTTCCCGTTTTTGAATTCAAAGGTGTTAAATCCGTAGATTGTGAAACTAATCCAGATGGTTTACCATCGATATTATCCCAAGTAGTTTGTGTTATTGAACCACTTAAAATATAACGAGTATCATAGGAAGAAGTCAATTGTGAACTACCACTAATCAACCCGCTTCCAACAATTTGATTTATAGTGTATATTGATTGAGAAATAGAGCTGCTAACTGCAGCTAATTCCACATCACTACTCATGGTTGTATCCAATTGAGTAACGAATGAGACATAATTAGATGCAGAAAGTAAATCTACTTGACCAGACGCCGAGATTATACCTTGTAAATCTATTTGTTTAATTCTTATCTTGTTTCCCATACCAAACTACTCGTCTTATTTATTATGTTCGGATGGTTTACAAATTTTTTCTAATTGTTCCCATCCAAATTTTGGTTTTTCATTCAAAAATACGAAACATCTCCACTTATTTTGTCCTTCAAAATAAATATGTTTTTCCATATGAGAAGGAATTGCTGCATTAGTAGGAATTCTTTTTACTGGATTATCAAAATGAACGGTAATCAAAACCGTAAGATTTTCTTTATCATCCCATTTTCTTTCTTGTTCTTCTAATAATCTCCACTCACCACGATTTAAGTATTGGTCTTGAAGAATAGAATTTAGGTAAGAAAATGTTTGTTTTAGATTCTCCATATTATCGGAAAATGTTGCTGCAGGGGCACCATGACCTTTATCATAAATGTTTTTATAATAATCATCCGAATCCGAAGTTTTAATATTCGGTTCTTTGTAAAAATCCATCGTGCCTCTATTTACATTTGTCGGACGATTGGTTGAACGATAACGAATCCAAAGTGGTTGTTCTAAATCTTGGGAGTAAAGTGTTTCAAATACTCCATTTTTTATTCTAACATCACCTAATTTTTGAGCAGATAAATTACCTACAATTAAAAAAACTGCCAAGAATGGCATTAATAAAAACTTTTTCATACTAAAATGTGTCTCCTTTTAGTATATAAATATCAAACTTTTGAGTAATCCATACCCCATGAGGCCTTAATTGGAAATCCAAAAGATTCGAGAACGAATTTAACCTCCTTGATGATATTCACTTCAGATGCATCAAATTGGAATAGAAACGAATCGTATGTATAAAGTAATGGCAATGGCAATCCACTATCCTTCAACTTCTTCATTACCTCGATATTGAATTCAGTTTCAGTCGCTTGTAAAAGGTAATTAAAGTATTTTTGAGAAGTAGGTCCTTCTATCCATTCCAAAGGAATCTTTCTCCCCTTTGGAGTTTGTAAATATCCCCTTTGAATCGAGTTTGTATATAGTTGTCTAATAAACCCATCTACCTTATCAAAGAAAGGGATTTTTCTATCTTCTTCACTCACACCCCCATAGAGGATTCGGAATGTTCTACCTTTGGAATCCTCATACGAACACCCATATTCATCCGCCAACCATTGGTGAACCGAAGTTTTGGGTAAAGGGTATCCAATCAACTTACCGATGATACGAACATGGTACGCATCGTAATCAAATTGAAGGAACATCTTACCATCTTGTGGAATAAAACATTCTCGGGTTCCATCGTTTTTGTTCAATGCACCGAAATTGATACCCCCATGACGATTGGATGGGCGGGAAGTAATGGTGTATGGATTGTACTCGGTATAGATTATATCACCTTGCAAGTTTTTGAGGGATTGTGGCCATCTATCAATAAATTTTTTCGTATCGACACGAATCCCCAATCGTTCGATTTCTGAAAGGATTGGAATCATCGTATCATCAATCCAAGATTGAGTATGAGTTAGTTTCCAATCATTTGTAATATCTCGTAGAACCTCTCCCCACTTCATTATAGGGATACTCTTACCTAAACCATCTCTCATACCTAATCGGGTATAAAAGTTCGTTAGAGCCTCCAATTTATCCCCAAAAGGGTATAGTTTGCCTTGTTCAAAAAATAAGTAGGTTTGAATATCCTTTTGGTTTTGAATTTGGATATTGGTTTGTAAAAATCCTTTTTTATTCCAAACAAATTTAGGTGTCTTGGATTCGGAAAGGTCTATTTGTATATTATAACAATCATTATGATTAAATGGAATAATAAAATCAATTGGAAGATAACCTGCATCGGTTTCGGCATCATTGAATCGAACATAAAGAAAAGACAAACTATTATTCATAGGATGTCTTTCTAAATCTTCCCATATTGGAATAATTATTGATTCTTCACGATTCCAATAATTTAAAAATATTTCTTGTTCTTTTTGATTTTCTACTATAATCATTTTTTGGTTAAATCCAAAGTTGCGTTGTGATGTATTTTAATTTGGTCACTTCTATAATGTCTAACTATACCACCATCACATAAAACCACACACCAAAAATCATTTTCAAAAGTTCCACCATCACTTACATAAATGGCATATCCTTCCTTACCATTTTCTACAATTACTGGTATAGGATTTTTAAACTCTAACATGAGAATCAAAATTACTAAACTTCAATCCCCAATTCAAAGAGATCATACCCATTTCAGTTTCTGCGTATTTTTTATTACACCTAAATCTTTTAACTATTTCCTTGATACCCCAGTGTTTCCACTCTTCATTTTGTTCTACGGTCATAGTCCATTCTTGATACCAACTATCTTTTCTATCCTTAATGTCATCAAAAGTTATAGAATGACCTGCGATTTCAAACATTTTGTTGATTACATCTTTGATAAATAGTTCGTTTTTTTCTTGTCTTGATAATCTCTTTTTCATAATACTATCTACAATCAGTTACAATATTACCCCAACGATAAACCGTTGTTTGAGTAAATGGTTCATTACATCCTTCTATTACATATTCATCAACTAAAACTCTATTGTATTGAAAATCAGTTGTAGTTTCAATACATCTGCATTGATTATCCCAATTCCAATTACAACTTGTTGTAATTAGTAAAATTAATCCCACCAACGGCGAATATTGTGTCCTATAAATTTCCATAATAATTGTTCTGCCTTTTTTTGTTTTTCTCGTGAAAGTTTTACGAGTGTATTTTTTACTATCTTAATTTCTTCGGCGTTATCCCATTTCTCGTATTTGTAATTAAGATAAACTGAACCAGTTCCATCACCAGTATCTTCAAATTCCCAATCTACTACTTGTTTACCAAATTGTTCTTCAAGTTTATCAACCCACTCTATTTCATAACTATCACTATAAACATTATCCATGAGTTGAATTGCAGTTCTGATTCGAGATGCCTGATGTTTTGCATCTGAACTATATGGTTTATCACTTTCCAAAAACTTTGCTTGTCTTTCTAGTTGTTTCTTAAAAAGTTCAAGTGAGTAGTGATAATCAAAATCAAATCCTTTCCAAATAATTGGTAGAAAATCAATTACTCTTTGGATTTGTTGATATTTTCGTCTAAACCAATACATCATTGTGTTATTATTAAAAAGCCAGTTGCGTTGGATTTAAACTCTTTAATGGTTTTACCCATAAATTCCATATCTTCAGTTAAGTAAGGACCTCCACTTGGGTCTACCATAGAAATTACATCAGGGTTTGATTTCACTAATGGGCCGTATACTCTAGCAATATCACAAGGTCCTAACCATTTACCAGTTTTCCCATCATAAATTTGTCTATGAACTTCTTCTTTGAATTCTTTCAAATTCATTTCTCCACCGAAATTCAGATATGCAGAATATGCCTTGGTGTAATCATTTGGCCAGGCCATTCTACAATGTCTAAATTCACCATCCCATTGGATGTTCCCATCTTCTAATAAGGTGAATGTATATTTATCACCATACCGATTTGTGTAATTTTCTACTATCATGTTTTAAAGTTTAAATTTTAACAAAGATACGAAATTAATTTGATATTTCAAACCATTCTTTCTTCTTTTCTTCAATTCTTTTTTTGTGAAGTATTCCTTCTCTTAATCTGACAAACTCATGGAAAGTAAGTGGATTTCCTTTACACCTACTTAAATAACCTTGATATAACTCTTCCCAGTTCATTTCTTTACCATTTACCGAATTGTTGATGTTTGTTTCTAAACTCATTTGAGAGAGTAAATCCTAACCAGATTTCTTTTAGTATTTTTTTCATTTCTCTTTGGTGTTAAAGGTTATGTATTTTTTTGAACTTTTTATCTTTTAAATACTGTTTTCTCCTTTCTACTACTTCAAGTGCTTGTTCATATGTAGCTACAAAAGAGTGGTATCTTTCATATGTGTCTCGAGTGTAGCATGATGATACATTATCAAGATACTCCCATTTAGAAAAAAAGTGTTTCTTTTCTTGCGGGTAATATCCATTTGTTAATTCTATTATTCTATACTTCATTTCTCTTTGGTGTTAAAGGTTGCAACAATAAACATAACTAATAAAAATGATGTTATCCCCCATCTATAACCCTCAATAGGAGTATCAAACTTAAATTGTGAAACAGCATATGCACCGAGCATAAATGCCCAAATGTAACTTCCAATTGTAAATAGTGTCTTTTTCATTTCTCTTTGGTGTTAAAGGTTTCGTTATTACACAATCTATCTACATAAAAACTGACTGATTGACAATTATTTTTTGTAGAGCCTTCATCACCACCGTATGTTATAGTAAATTCCTCTTTTGTGTGATGTGCTACAACTGACACTTCAGCATCAAGATTGTAATCTAATAGTTTCTGAATCAATTCTTTTACTTTCATTTCTCTTTAGTAATTAAATTCAATGCCTGTTCTTTCCAATCAACATTCCCAAATACTGATATACCTTTTACTTTACATTTTTCTTCCATTACTTTAATTTCAATCCAATCATCATCTAAATGAAATACGAAATTTGGATGTTTTAAAAAATAATCTGCCTTATGTTCATAGCAAGTAAATACTATTCTTTCTCTGGAAATACCTAATTCATCTGCTACTTCAAACAAATCATCGTTTAGTACTGGATGTTGAGGAGTATCTGGCCACCTTGAAGTGACTATCCATACTTCGATTCCTTGAGTTATTAATTCTTTGGCAAACTCTTGAATTCCAAATTTATTTAAAGTACCATCAAAATCAAAACTTACTTTCATTCTCCTCCAATAGTTGAATTTCCTGCAATTTTTTTAATCCTTAAATCACTCCACAATTTTTCCAAACTTTCTAAATTGGTATTAGTAATTTTAGCAGTAGGGTCTAATCTTTTAATCTCTTCCATCACTTCTTGAGTTCTACCTCTTTTGTAAAACCCTTCTTCAATAGCATCTGATAGTTCTTGTAGGTGTTTGGGTGCTGAAAGAGTAATTCTTAAATCATAATGAGACCATTTACATTTGTAATCCCATATGAAAATACCTTTGGTTAGTTTTTTTTCTAAATTGTGTAATCTAAAATTTCGGACTCTCACAACTGATTTATCACTACCAAAAGTGTGTAGAAACCGAAGAAACCATCTTGGACATCCTTTCGGTCTCGCCTCATAATCCATTGCGAGAATAAGTGGATACATTGCTTTAAATAACTCACTATTCTCATTATATGGAACTGAACCTAAATACCCATACTTTTCTTCAAAAGATTGTGGAAAAAAGATTTCTCTAATATCGTCCCATTCAATGTTTCTAGTATGTATCATTCCCTTCTTTCTACCTCTCCAAAATAGAAGAGATTGTAGAAAATCAATTACCTTTTCTTTCAAAGGTCTATTATCTTTAAATTCAAATTTGCTCATAACTTATATAATTCATATACCGAATTTGTGGTTTTAAATTTCACATATTCATCTCGTTGTTCTAAAATTTCGGTGACGGTTGTAGTTTGCCATGTAAAATAATCATTAAATGGGGACATGATAAGAGACCGATTCACTCCAATATCATCATACTTTTCTTTGAATCTACCATCATCGTTAAATTCAATCCACATTACCTTCTCGGACTGTTTGGTCAATCCATCTCGTTCTCTAACGAGTTTCCAATTAAATTTTTTTTCTACTAATCCCATTAGTTCTGCCTGCATTTCATCTAGTTGCATGTTTCCATTGTCATCAAAGGAAACTAATAATTTTGGTTGTACTCCAGTTATCATAATTTATATTCCGCTTTCCATTCGTTGAACTCGTTCGTGGTGTGATGCCTCTGAATACTCCACTACTGAAAGTGATGGGTTAAACTTGGTTTCGTATAAACCTCTACCAAATACCGAAAGAATGTTATCTATATAATTTTGAATCATATAGGTCATATCAGAAGAACCGAACCCTTGATCTTCTGGCCAATCACTAGTCCATTCACTTGTAGTATCAAGTGCGATTTGTAATAAATCCCAATTTGGAACTTTGAGTTCGTAAGTCATTTGGGCGAAACCATCAACTCGAAGAGAGTTAAACAATAAAGTTTGGGGGTCAACAAGGTAGTTCATAAGTAAGGAGTTTTAAAGGTTATGTGTCATTTACGAAGTAAATCTACGAAAAAAAGCCGAGATTTCCAAATTTATCATCAATTATTTTTGAGAAGTTCCAATAAATTGGATTGTGTTTGCGATTCGTTGAAGAATGTGGGTAGGTAATCCATATTGTTTAGCTGATTCCAACATATCCGTGTAAAGATATCCATCCCATACACCACACAATTGGTTATACAAATCGTTGAACCAAGATTCATCATTGGCGATGTAAAAATCTTCTACCATTCGTAGAGTTTGGGAGTGGTAATCCATCCAATCTTGGTTGAATAATTCGTGGCGGTTAAATCTTACAGTGTTCATAGTTTATCGTTTTAAGTATCTCTTATCTACAAAGCTAATATATGAAAAAAAGTTGAGCTTTCCAAATGAATGCCCAACTTTTTTCAAAAAATTTTTAATTTTTTTTTTACTCTCCCCAATGTTTTTCTCGAAGTTCGTAAATATCAATTGGTTCACGTTTCATGTGAGAACCTTGGTTGAAGTGGGCACCTTTTTTCAAATAACCACCCAAGAAATTTCTTCTGAATCTATTGGAATTATTTGCTTCAGAACCATGAACACAATGTGAGTGAAGTAGAACTACTTGACCTTTTTTAATAATCCCCTCTATTTTTCGGAAATCATGACCTTCTGGCATAACACATGGTTTACCTCTTTCATTTCTCCAAAATTTAGGATTAGTTTTTGTTCGTTCTTCATCTACTTCAATTGGTAGAACTGGTAATCGATGTGAACCTTCATAGTTCCAAACTGCACCATTTTCTTTATCGTGATTATCCAACGCAAGAGCAGTATTAATGATTTCATTATGTCCACATCCGGTGTAGAATGCATTTTGATGTTGGTCTCTACCCAACTGTCCTGGTGGTTTGAAGTATGACCAAGTTTGTAGACCTACTAATTCACCATCCATTAAAAATTCCATTGCCTCAATCAACTTTGGATGTACAAAAAGTTTTTCTAATTTTGGTGATAATCTATGTGGATATGCAAATGGGTCCCATTCTCCCCACTCTTCACCATTATCTTTTGTTGTTAATTGTCTTTCTTGACGAAGTCTTTCCAACTCATCATTGATTTCATCACATTCTTCTTCGGTTAAAAGTTCCAATGTGGTAAATCCTCGATATCTCCAATCAAATGTCAATTGTTGGATTTCTTCTTGTGTAAGATGTTTAAATGCCATAACTTATTTTTTGTTGTTTTATATAAATATATATTACTTGTGAAATTGTAAAAGATTTGGTAGATAAAATTTTAAATTAGGTATTTTATCCGCAACCAATGAAATTGCGATTCGGTTTGATTCTCTGACACCTTTATCTAACACAGTACCACTTGAATCGTATTGAGTTGTAATAGGACCTGAAATTCTCCATCTTATCAAAACTCCAGTGTATAAAGCATTGGATAAAATTTTACTATATTCAGAATAATTTACTTCATATATAGTTGCACCTTTATCATTAGTTTTTTGAATAAAATAACGAGTAATCCATCCTCTCCCATAATCACTATTAGTTGGATTTGGAAAATGGGTATCGATATCAGAATTCAATAAGAATAATGAATTAATTTTTAAATTTGAATATTTTTTATTATTATCCATATTATTTTAATTTCATTTTTCCACCCACCATAGTTGTCCACAATCCTTGATCTAAAGTGTGTGAAATACTAGTGACAGTAAATGCACATTTATCTCTATATTGAGCTGGTAAATCTGCTATTTCAAATAAATCACCAGTTTTAATACCTGAAACTCCATGTATTTTAAAATCAAACGCAATTTCTACTAGAATATTGTTTGGAGTTGTAGAATTTCGTAGATTTAAATCCAATTTTCTAAATAAGGTTGAATCTTGCCATGCACCTACTGCTACGATTTGTTCTAAAGTTGGATCGGTGACAGTTTCACCACTTAATCCAAAACCAAAAAGTCCAGCAACGGCAGTTAATACGAAATTACCAACTGCTTTAAAAAAGTCAGCAAACGCATTTTTTGCAACATCTCTATTAATATTTCTATCTTTTATGGTTGGAATAACTGTTGCATGCTTCATGAAAAGTTCATAATTTTGTTTTCTTGCCTCCTTTTCCGCTTCTTCGGCATCAACTTCTTCTGCAGGTTCATTATTTGGGTCCTGATTAGGGTCTTCAGTAGTACGATCTTGTGCTTCTTTAATCAAAGCTTCTTTATAATTAGCTATTATTTCAACAACTGGGTCTGGTTTAGAAGCAAATAATGCACCAGATTCTATTGGTAAATTACCTTCGGGTGAAGAATCGACAGATATACTATTACCTTCTGCAGCAGTTCTTTCGGCAATAATCATGTTCTTCATTGCAGCAGGAATTTCAAATGCAAATTGAGAATCTATAAAAGGACAATCTATACCACTTGAAAAAAATCCAGTTATACCATCTTTATTGGGTTTTCCTTGAAAATTTAAATCAGCTATTTCAAGTTGGTATCTTCCTTTATTTTCAGTTCTACGAGATGGTATTTGTACTATTTCAAAATACCAAATTGAATTTGCTGCAGTAGAAATACCATTAAGTATTTCATAGTATATATCTTTAGCAACATAATTAGATTTTTCTAATACTTCAATAAAAAATTCAAAATTTACATACAAATCTTTTAAATACCCCCATTGACCAGATTCTGCAGTAAATGCAACTGCATCGGTTGGAAAAAGTGATGCATCTAATGCAGTTGTTTGTGGGAATTTAAATGTATTACCTGCCGGATCTTTTTGTTCTAAATTAACAGTTCTTTCTGGTTTTCCATCTGCAGTCAATATAGGTCCTACTTGTTGAACGGTTGTTGCAGATAATGCTTGGGCCATTCCAAAATCGGGAGTTAAACTATTAGGTATAATCAATTTACTACCATCAATAGAAAACATATGTGGATGTGCTCTACAAATAGTATCTCTATATTCTATTGCTAGTGGAAATGTTGGTACATCTGCCCCACAAACCGATGCAACTGATTTTGTTTCATACGCAACTTTGTTTAAAATTTCAAAAGCAAGTTCTAAACGAATGTATGAATTTTCACTAACTAATGGCATTCCTGCCGGTACAGCTGCCTCTCCAGATGTAGAATTTTCTCCTTCACCACCTTCTTGAGGTGCTGTTTCTACTGCAGTATCTTCTAATTCACCAATTAAATCTTTTCGAATTTCATCATCCATGTTGATAAAATTGGCTTCACTTATAAATGAAATTCCTCTACTATCTACCTCATTTATTAGTTGTTTGACCCTTTCGGTTTTTTTAGCCATTGGTAACCGATTATACATTTGCATGAATAAAGCCAGTCCAACATTTGATTCGGCAGTAGATTCGATTGTTCTATTATCATATCGTTCACCACCTTCATTTTTTTTATCATCTTTTTTACCACCACTTCTGTGTTGTTGTAAGTAAGCTGCAACTTCACCTATTGATGTCAATTCAACTTTTAAAATATAAATTTCACCAGTACTTGTTGTAAATCCACCATTTGTAATATATCCTAAAAATCCATCATAGGTATAACCAGAATCACTTTGTTTTTTCTTTAAGTGGTCATAACTGTTAAACTTTGCAATTTCACAAGGACTTAAATTAATTTTTTGTGAAACTGATTTTTCTATATTCCAACCAAATTCTACTAAAACAGTATACCCTGGTTCAAGAAAATATTTGGATAATTCTTCAGCCTGTTTTAAACTAAAACATTTTATTTGGAATGTTGATTTTCTTGTCAATCCACCATCACCAAAATCGATACCCATAGATTCAATGACAGGAGATGGTCTAAATCCCCTATCACCTTCTACGAATACTGGTGTTCCACTAAAAGTGGTACCAATTCTACCTGATTTATTTGTATCACCATATCTAAGCGTGAAGGAATTATCACCATCAGCCGGAGTTGATTCTAATACCAATCCACTTGAAGATGCGATTCTCACCCAACCTTGTAGTGAAGAAACACTTGCGTTGTTTCCTGCTCTTGATTGAATAAGTTCTTTTATTTTTGGATTGAAGTACGAATTAAAAGGAAATAACATATTATTTGAAATTATTTAATATCTCTATATAATTTTTTGGAACTCTTAAAATAGTACCATCGGGTACTGCAAATGGTGCATCGTGGATGTTGTTTGCAGTTGCAATAACCCACCATAGAGATTGGTCCCCATAATATTGATATGCAAGAGTATCCAATCTATCACCACCTTGTGTAACGATGTATATATCACTATCTCTTAATGGTATGTTTGGATATATTTTAGTTCTATATACCTCTCTACCATCTTTTAGTTTTTGTACCCGATTTCTTTCGTATCTACTTGCCATGATTTATTTTGTTATATTACCAACTACCACCTGCACCACCGCCACCAAAGGAACCACCACCGAAGCCAGTAAAGTTACTTTGTGTTACATTTACTTTTCCCGCATTCTTTGTTCCTGCTACTTGAGAACCTCTTTTTTGTGTTTGTAGTATAGTTTCACTTTGAGTTTTATTCGTTTTTGGGGATGATTTTGTAACCGAACTTGTTGGTTTTGGTAATTCTTTATTAACATCAACTCCATTTAATCTAGTTGCAACTGCATTTGGATAATTAACAACCGTTATTTGGTCCGAGTATACCGTTATAAATTGAGTAGTGGTAACTGATAATGTACCTTTGTGTTTGCTTGGGGTAACAACCAAGTGTGAATAATTAGTTTCTGATATTTTCTTTACACTACTTATATCATAAGTTGGGTCTGCCCAATATGAAAGAAGTACATCATCATCCACAAATGGGAATACCTTTTTAGCCTCTGTCAATCTTTGATCCAAATTAGCCAAAAATTCAGATGTAAATGCATCACTTGTTGTAATTGTACCTGTTTGGTCTTGTTGTGGTGTAGATTCTGTCTTACCGGTTTCTAAATTAGTTTGTGGTTTATTTACACCACCTTCTATTGGTGGAGTTACTGCATTACCATTTTTATCAATTTTAAGATTTTTTCCAAAATTTCCAGTTGCTGCTAATGCATCTGCTCTAGCTTGAGTTGCTATTGCATCATTTTGGAAAGGTGATGCGTTAACAGTAGTACGAGCAGGTACGGCAGGTGTGGAAGTAGTAGAAGTAGGAGTTGGAGTTGTAGTGTTTGGTGAATCGGTATTTTGTACAGGTTCGGTCACTACCGGAGGTGTACCATTTGTAACTGATTCATTTATTTTATTAACAGCCTCATCAGAACGACTAAAATTATATAGAGCAATTCCTGAACTTCTATCTTCAATAAATTTAATAGTCATAGATACTTCAATATATCTTGGTAGTAATAATCCAGCAGTATTAACTTCCCAACTATTATTATCAGGTATAGTATAAGAAAGAGAATCAATAAATCCAGTTTTATTTAAATAAATATTTCCTATTCTAAATGTGATAATTGGAGGTTGCACATAATTTTTACCATCTACTGCTGCAAAAGATGGATATGTTTGTTGGGTTAAAAATTGTAATTTCTCCCAATTAGATGCTAATTCTAATTTATTAAAACAAACCACATTTAATGTAAATTGTGCACTTCGTTCAACACCAGTGTATGTATAAAATTTGTAAGGATTTCCGAAAAAATTACTTGATTCCCAACTAGGTGTGGTTGTTTCGGATAATCCAGTGATATAACTTCTAAAATGTACCGTTTTTGAATTTCTTAATGATTTAAACCAAAGTGGAATCAAATCCTTTCCTTCCATTTCTGATAATTCTTCAGAAGAACGAATTTTTGCAGGGGATTGGTTTACAAGATCAAAACTATTGTCTAATCCATAAACAGTTTTCCAAGTATTTTTCTTTTGTGAAAGTACTCCATAAGTATTTCCTTCGGTTGGATTATATGGAGAATATAGACCGGTATTATTTTTTCTATCAGAAAATCCATATTCGGTTTTTCCATATCTACCACCATTATCTTTTCTATCTACACCAAAAACTGGTGACACTAATGTTAAATCGATAATAGGAGTATTTGCTTCTCTATAATCTTCTCTATAATTACCAAGTGTTTCAGAATACTTAAAATCAGGATTTGGTTTTGGATTACGAGTTTGTTCTTCAACCGCTTTATCTAATGCATCTTTACTTGCGTTAGATGTTCCTTTTAATTTATTTTTAAGTTCTATGGCTTCCCCACCAAGTTTTCTTTTTAATCTTTCCTTTTCTAAAGAAGCTTTTATCAAAAAATCGTTTGTTGCCTCTAATAATGGGGCTAAATCTTTTTGTTGTTGTGCTCTTTCTCTTGCTACTCTAATTTTATCAGAATAACTAAATTCGGATGAGTATTCATATGCACCATTTGTAGGTTGTGCAGTATTTGCACCTAATGAATATGGATCACCAAAGAAAAAATCTCTTACTTTATCTTTTACCAAGGATATACCTTGTCCTAAAAGTTGTCTTCCAATAGTTTGAGGAGTACCCCCACCTGATTGTTTCAAAAATTGACCCAATATTGTACCTGCTGCATCGTTTTTTATACGAGCAATGGTAATCATAGTATCGGGTTCTATGTTTCGTTGTAATTCACCTGTATTCTTTACATAAGTTGGTATTGTGAGTTGTGGAATACCTAATCGTGTGTTTATACCATCTCTGGCTTGACTTAATGAATTTACTTGTCCTCCAAATACAAATCTACCAAACCCACCCGAAGTAATTCTAGCTAATCCTTGACCAATTACTCCACCTGTACCTGCAGTACCACCAGTTGCTTGCTTCATCTGTTCTACTGCAGAAGTAGAACGAGTGGCAATACGAATAGATTGATTACCATATAATAAAGGATTGTTTAATTCAACTGCAGAACGAGGTCTAATACCAGTTGTTTCAAATTCAACCAAAGTATCTTTGTCAGCCTCTACTGCTGTATCAAAGGTTGATCCTTTAAATAAATCTAATATCGTTTTTCCCATTTATCAATTAAGCAAACTGAGTTCCAAATTTATTATCAGTACTCGTTTCAGTTTTTTTCCTTACAATACTCGTAACCTTTGCACTATCCATATATACATCTTTATTTGCTAAAAATGCTGCTTTTAATTCTCGTAATTCGGTAATAACACCTTCCATAGAAACCATTGGAACACCTCCTCCACCACCTAATGAATCTGCCAATCCTGCTGGATTTTTAGTTGCTATTAAGAAATCTTCAGGTGAAGTTGATACAACTTGTCCATTTTGAACAACACCATCATTTATTGATTCAGTTGATGTATTTGTTGGTGCAGGAGTTGCAGTTCCAAGTGCACCAAATGAAACGGTATCAAGAAGATTTCCTGCGTTGACTAATGGTTGGATAAGATACTCATCTATAATACTTGATATAGATTGAATACCCTCTGTCAAAAAGACTATAAAGTCCACAACTGGGTTTAATACAAATGCTATACCTTTTGCTAGGACTCCAATAGTATCAAATATCACCCCCATCCCCCAAATCATGAAATCTATAAAATATCCCATTGGTCCAGCATCTACTTGTGCGACAAATAAATCACCTAACGCTCGAAATATCTCCATAATAGGTTCTACTGCTTCCATTGTTTTTGCCTTTAATTCTTTAAATTTGTCAAACAATGGTTGTAATTTTTCTACAACTCTTTGAATAGGTTGGATAAACATTTCTAATATTGCTCCACCTATTGCATATAGTGGTCCAACTACTGCCTGAAATGCATCATTCATAGCACCAATGACTCCAAAAACTATACTCAATAATGATCCAAAAAATTTCATTATTGGTCTTACAATTACACCTAGATTTTTCATCTGGTCTAACA
>JACCDX010467669.1_pt1 | contig 32699 bp, 31 predicted proteins | sample 7449681 | NCBI WGS metagenome assembly JACCDX01 (sample SAMN15323450, study PRJNA562643) | freshwater metagenome | isolation source: river surface water | place: USA:Blue River Watershed | collected 2017-08-18
ATGCCGTTGACCAGCACGGTCAGGCCGCCCTTGACCTTGCCACTGGTGGTGCCGGTCACGAACTCGCCCGACTCCAGGGCTTTTTCGAGCGACAGCCACGAGGCCAAACGCTTGGCCGTGTCACGGCTCAGGATGGTGTCGCCGTAGCCGTTTTCAACGCTGCTGATGGCCACCGACACGAAGTCACCGGCTTGGACTTCGACTTCGCCCTGGTCGTTTTTGAATTCCTCGATGGGCACGTAGGCTTCGGACTTCAGACCGGCGTTGACCACGACGTGGTTGTGTTCAACACGCACCACTTCAGCGGTGATGACTTCACCGGTGCGCATTTCGGAGCGCTTGAGGGATTCTTCAAACAGGGCGGCAAAAGATTCGGACATGGTTTTCCTTGACCGGTGCAGGGAAGAAGCCAGCCCCATTGCTGTGCCACGTGATCTGAACCGGTAGTGGGTTGCGACAAAATCGCGGTTAGGTTGCTAAACCCCAGGGCCAATGCGCAAGCAGCGCGGGTGGGAGCCATGGGGGCCAGATCGCTGCGACAAAGATGCCGCAAAAGGCATTGTAACCCTTTTGACCCCATGGGAACAGCCCCCGGAATCGATGGCGGCGATTGGGGATAGGCCCTACTTGCCTGCAAGTCAAAATTGTATACACTTGGTTGTCAGTCGTGTCATGTTGCCCCTTGGAGATGCGGCTGCTGGAAATCATCCGTCGCAGCGGAGCAGGGCCCCAGCCCCAGTTCGCGACCCCAGGCACTCACAGCGCCCGCAGTGGTGAGTGACCCCCCCGTTTCATGCGGGACTTCCCTTGGGATGTTGAAGATGGAAATGTATTTGCTGGATTGGGCCAACCTGCTGTTGCGCTGGTTGCATGTGATCACAGCCATTGCCTGGATTGGCTCTTCGTTTTACTTTGTTTTTCTGGACAACAACCTGCTCAAGCCGCAGTCGCCCGATTTGCTCGAAAAAGGCGTGGATGGGGCGATGTGGGCGGTGCATGGCGGGGGGTTTTACAACCCCCAAAAGTACATGGTGGCTCCGAAAAAGATCCATTCAAAGTTGCATTGGTTTTACTGGGAAGCCTATTCCACCTGGCTGAGCGGTTTTGCCTTGTTTACCGTGCTCTACCTTTGGAATGCCGGAACGTTTTTGATTGATAAATCGTTGTTTGACTGGTCGCCCACAGCGGCGGTGGTGACGGCGCTGGCTTTTTTGGTGGCGTTTTGGTTCATTTACGACTGGGTGTGCCGGATTTGGGGTTTCAAGAAGAATGGCGAGGTCATCATTGGCCTGATCATGTTGGTGGTGGTGGGGGGGGCCTGCTGGCTGGCTTGTCAGTTGTTTGCGGGGCGAGCCGCCTTTTTGCTGGTCGGGGCCATGATCGCCACCGCCATGAGCGCCAATGTCTTTTTCTGGGTCATCCCGGGTCAGCGCAAGGTCGTGGCGGCCATGACCAGCGGTCAGCCCTACGACGCCAGCGCCTTGGCGATCCACGGCAAGCGGGGCAAGCAGCGCAGCGTGCACAACACCTATTTCACCCTGCCGGTGATTTTTGCGATGCTGAGCAATCATTACAGTTTTTTGTATACGCATCCGCACCACTGGCTGATCTTGTTCATCATGATGATCGCCGGCGCCCTGATTCGTCAATTTTTTGTTCAGCGTCATGCCTATCATTTGGGGCGCGCTGGCAATCCCTGGCCTTTTGCGGCGGCAGGTGTGGTGGTCATTTTGGGTGTGATTGCATTCATGCGGCCGGCCCCCGTGACGCCCCCGGCCGCAACGGCGGGACCCGTGACGCTGGCCGAGATTCAGACGGTGATCGAGCAACGCTGTGTCAGTTGCCACGGCGCCCAGGTGCAAATGAAGAACATCCGGCTGGACAGCCCTGAGCTGATCCGGCAACAGGCGCAGGGCATCTATCAGCAAGTGGTGGTCACGCGCCAGATGCCCATGAACAACGCCACGGGCATCACCGAAGCTGAGCGCCAGCAGATCAAACGCTGGTTTGATTCGCTGTAAAGATCAACCTTGGGCGCAGGGCAGGCCCGGGGTGTTGCACCATTCACTCCAACTGCCGGCATACAGGCCGGCTGTGCCCAAACCGGCAATTTCCATGGCCAGCAGGTTGGGCACGGCGCTCACGCCGCTGCCGCAGTGATGCACCACGGTGGCCGGGTCGCGCCCGGCCAGCAAGGCGGTGAACTCTTGTCGCAACACTTCTGCGGGCTTGAAGCGTCCATCGGCACCGATGTTCAGGGCGAAGGGGCGGTTGAGCGCGCCGGGGATGTGTCCGGCGACCGGATCCAGCGGTTCAACCTCGCCTTTGAATCGGGCCTCGGCGCGAGCGTCAATCAGGGTTTGGTCCGGGCGTCCCAGCTGATGCGCCACTTCTTCGGTGGTGGCCAGCCGGACCCGGGGGTCGCGCAACACATAGGTGGCGGCCATCGGGGCAGGTTCATCGCCTTGGCCCACGGCCCCACCCGCGGCGACCCAGGCTTGCAGGCCGCCGTCGAGGACGCGCACATCGGCATGACCACACCAACGCAGCATCCACCACAAACGCCCGCAGTAGTTGACCCCGTTGCGGTCATAGACCACCACGGGGGTGTCGGCTGTGATCCCCTCTGACCCTAACCACTGAGCAAACGCTTCCCGGGTGGGCAGGGGGTGGCGTCCACCATTGACCTTGGGGTGCTCGCCATGGGCGCTGAGGTGCAGATTCAAATCGGCATAGCGCGCACCGGCAATGTGCTGTTCAAGGTATTGTTTCGGCCCGTTTTCAGGCTTCATCAGGTCGCCGGTGCAATCGAACAGGCGCACCCCGCGGCCTTGGGCCATCAGGCTTTGCAGCCCGGCCACCGAAATCAGCGGCCCGGTCATGGGGATACCTTTTGGCGGTACCACTCGTGGAAATGTTGCATGCCATCCTCCATCGGGCTTTGGTAGGGGCCCATTTCGTTGTCACCCCGCTGGAACAAAGCCCAGCGACCTTCATCCATGCGCTCGGCGATTTCATCGTCTTCGATGCAAGTTTCCATGTAGGCCGCTTGTTGGGCTTCGACAAATTCTCGCTCGAAGGCGACGATTTCTTCCGGATAGTAAAACTCGACCATGTTGAGCGTTTTGCGCGGGCCCATCGGGTGCAGGGTCGAGACCGTCAGCACATGGGGATACCACTCGACCATGATGTGCGGGTAATAGGTCAACCAAATGGCGCCCCGCTCGGGCACCTGACCTTGGCGGTACTTCATGAGCACGTCTTGCCAACGCTGGTAAACCGGGCTGCCTGATTTGCGCAATTGATCCAATATGCCCACGGTCTGCACCGAATACTCGGTCTTGAATTCCCAACGCAAGTCGTCGCAGGTGACGAAATGGCCCAGACCGGGATGGAAGGGGCCCACATGGTAGTCTTCCAGATAGACTTCGATGAAGGTTTTCCAGTTGTAGTTGCACGTGTGCATTTCAATCCGGTCCAGTGCATAGCCCTCGAAATTCAGCGCCTGCGCCGGTCCCATGCCGGCCAAATCTGTGGCGATGTCGCGACCGTTGTCTTCAAACAACAGTCCGTTCCACTCACGCAACTTGTATCGGTTCAGGTTCAGGCAGGGGTCGTGCTGAAAATGGGGTGCCCCCAGCAATTCGCCGTTGGGCGAGTAAGTCCAGCGATGCAGCGGGCACACGATGTTGCCTCCGGCCGCAGCCCGATCGGACAAGAGGTTGCCCCGCCCTTTGAGCATGATCGCCTGACGGTGACGGCAGACATTGGAGATCAGTTCAATGCCATTGGGCGTGTGAACCAATGCCCGGCCCTGGTTTTCCTGGGGCAGGGCATGAAAATTCCCGGGTTCGGGCACGCTCAGGCGGTGCCCCACATAGCGGGGCCCCTGTTGAAACAGGACCTCCATCTCGCGCTCATACAGCGCTGCATCAAAATAAGCTGAAACTGGAAGTTGGCTGAGAGCCTGCTGCAGTTGAAGACTTAAATCAGACATGGGTGACCTGACCTAAAGACTCCCCACAGGGAGGTTGCACAAAAAAAAGGCACTGGGTGCCACAAAGGGAAGGCGATTGTACCCGTGCCTTTGAGCCATGGGTCCAACATGCGGGATAATTCCTTACAAACACCCTTTCTTCCTATGGTTGCCCCTTCAGATCCTTCCCAAACCCCTTTGCCTGCAAACTATGAGGCGGCGGTGGCCGAACTTGAGCAATGGGTGGCCCGCATGGAGTCCGGGGACTTGCCACTGGATCAATTGCTTGCTGCTTATGAGCGTTCGGCACAGTTGCTTGCATTTTGTCGCGGCAAGCTTGAGGCCATTGAACAACAAATTCAGGTTCTCGATGAGGGGGTCATGAAGCCTTGGCTGGAAGACCAATGACCTCGGGGACAGAACTCGCGACATGGATGCCTGCGCAATTGCAGCGGGTCGAGCAGGCTTTGGAGCAATGGGTGCCTCTTCAGGCCCCCGGCGGTTTGGGTCAGGCCATGCGCTATGCCGTGCTCGATGGGGGCAAGCGTTTGCGCCCCATGCTGGTGTTGGCGGCCCGGCATGCCGTGGCCGAGGGGCAACAGGATGCACAGTTTGAAGAAGCTGCCTTGCGTGCGGCCTGTGCGGTTGAACTGATCCATGCTTATTCTTTGGTCCATGACGACATGCCGTGCATGGACAACGATGTATTGCGCCGTGGCAAACCCACGGTGCATGTGCATTTTGGGCAAGCTCAGGCTTTGTTGGCGGGCGATGCGTTGCAGGCTTTGGCTTTCGAGGTGCTGACCCCGCCGGCCTCGGTGATGCCTGACCCGTTGCAAGGGCGTTTGTGCCGGATCCTGGCGCGTGCGGCCGGCCATGCCGGCATGGCCGGCGGACAGGCGATTGACTTGGCCAGTGTCGGGCAGCATCTCGATGAAGCCACTTTGCGCCAAATGCATCGGCTCAAAACCGGCGCCTTGCTCGAGGCCAGTGTGGCTTTGGGGGCAGCCTGTGGTCATGCCGATGCACAGGCCCTGCTGCACCTGGGACAGTACGCGCAGGCGATCGGGGTGGCCTTTCAGGTCATCGACGATGTGCTCGATGTCACGGCCGACGCCGCTACCCTGGGTAAAACAGCGGGCAAGGATGCAGCCCACGACAAACCCACCTTTGTATCCCTCATGGGGCTGGACGCATCGCGCCAGTACGCCGATGAATTGTTGCAGCAAGCGTTGCAAGCGCTTGAATGCAGTGGCCTGAAAGAAACCCGATTGTTGGCCGAGCTGGCCTTGCATGTGGTGGCCCGCCAACATTGACCGGAATCAACGCGACATGAACCTGCTGACTCACATTCAGTCCCCGCAAGACTTGCGCCAGTTACCGCGCGAGCAACTGCGCCCTTTGGCCGATGAATTGCGGGCTTTTTTGCTGGACAGCGTCTCCAAGACGGGTGGGCATCTCAGTTCCAACCTGGGCACTGTTGAGCTGACCGTGGCTTTGCATTATGTCTTCAACACCCCGCACGATCGACTGGTGTGGGATGTGGGGCATCAAACCTATCCGCACAAAATCCTGACCGGTCGGCGCGATCGCATGGACAGTTTGCGCCAGCGTCACGGGCTGTCGGGTTTTCCGCGCCGCGACGAAAGCGAATTCGATGCATTCGGCACAGCCCACTCGTCGACCAGCATCTCTGCTGCTCTGGGCATGGCCCTGGCGGCTCAACTCAAAGGAGAGCAGCGTCATGCGGTGGCCATCATTGGTGACGGTGCGATGACCGCGGGCATGGCTTTCGAAGCGCTCAACAATGCGGGTGTGGCCGATTGCAATTTATTGGTCGTGCTTAATGACAATGACATGTCGATCAGCCCGCCGGTGGGTGCACTCAACCGTTATTTGGCCCAGCTCATGAGCGGGCGTTTTTATGCCACTGCCCGGGAGATGGGCAAACAAGTCCTCAAAGGAGCCCCGGCCCCTTTGCTGAATCTGGCCCGACGCTTTGAAGAGCAGGCCAAACACCTCATCACGCCGGTCACGTTGTTTGAAAAATTCGGATTCAACTATGTGGGACCGATCGATGGGCACGACCTGGATGCCCTGATACCCACCTTGGAAAACCTCAAGCATTTGCGCGGCCCCCAGTTTTTGCACGTGGTGACCAAAAAAGGGCAGGGCTACAGTTTTGCCGAAGCCGACCCGGTGGCCTACCATGGCCCCGGCAAATTCGATCCCAGCGTCGGACTCAAGCCGTCCGCATCCGCTCCCAAGACCACCTTCACGCAGGTGTTCGGGCAATGGCTGTGCGACATGGCACGCGCCGATCCGAGGTTGGTCGGCATCACGCCTGCCATGCGAGAAGGCTCGGGCATGGTCGAGTTTCATCGTCAATTTCCCGAACGCTATCACGATGTGGGCATTGCCGAACAGCATGCCGTGACGTTTGCGGCCGGCTTGGCCTGCGAAGGCTTGAAGCCGGTCGTCGCCATTTATTCGACCTTTTTGCAGCGCGCCTACGATCAGCTCATTCACGATGTCGCTTTGCAAAAATTACCCATGGTGCTGGCCTTGGATCGGGCTGGCATCGTGGGTGCCGACGGGGCTACCCATGCCGGTTTGTTCGACATCCCGTTTTTGCGTTGCGTGCCCCATGTCAGTGTGGCCTGTCCGGCCGATGAAAACGAATGCCGTCAATTGTTGACCACCGCTTACCAGCAAGACCATGCCGTCGCGGTGCGTTATCCCAGGGGGGCCGGGGTCGGTGTTGCGGTCGAAGACGGCTTGGAGGCTTTGCCGTTCGGTCGCGGCGAAATGCGCCGCAGCGGTCAAGGGATTGCCATTTTGGCCTTCGGCACGTTGCTCTACCCCGCCTTGCAAGCCGCCGAAACTCTGAATGCCACGGTGGCCAACATGCGTTGGGCCAAGCCACTGGACGAAGCCCTGGTGCTGCAATTGGCGCGTGAGCATCGGGCGCTGGTCACCCTCGAAGAGGGGGCGGTCGCCGGTGGTGCGGGCAGCGCGGTTTTGGAATGTCTGGCGGCTCACGGCATGGCCGTGCCGGTGTTGCAGTTGGGCATCGGTGATCAGCTGACCGAGCATGGCGACCCGGCCAAATTGCTGGCCGAGTTGGGCCTGGATGCGGCGGGCATTGAGCAAGCCATCCGTCGGCGTTTCTTGGATCACAAGACCATTCCACTGCGGGCTTGATTCAGTCTCAAGCCCCTGCGGCGTGTGTAGGCGAAGCGTCAGTTTGCCGAGGCCGTTTGGCGGGTGGCGTTTGCTACAATCTGATCATGCGTGATATGGCATCTCTGTTTCTGCACGGCCATTCCGCCCCATGGGCGGAAGGTCGACTCTCGCGCATCACAAAAACCACGATCACCCAGGGCTGAACGGCTCGGGTTCGTCGTGCGCCCTTCCGGCCAGACGAGCCGGATGCAGACAGCTGGTGTGGCACAGTAACTGAAAGGGCGAAGCAATGAGCAAGTTGGTTGGATTGGTGGGATGGCGCGGCATGGTCGGGTCGGTGTTGATGGATCGCATGGTCCAAGAGGGCGATTTCGACCTCATCGAGCCGTTGTTTTTCTCGACTTCCAATGCAGGTGGCCAGGCGCCGGCGCAGGCCAAGAACGAAACCAAGTTACAAGACGCCAACGACATTGCGGCTCTGTCGCGTTGTGACATCATCATCACTTGTCAAGGCGGAGACTACACCAAAGAGGTCTACCCCAGGTTGCGCACCGCCGGCTGGAAGGGCCACTGGATTGATGCGGCATCGGCTCTGCGCATGGCCGACGATGCGGTGATCATCCTCGATCCCGTCAACCGGTCCGTCATCGATCAGGCCCTGGCGCGCGGCGGGCGCAATTGGATTGGCGGTAATTGCACCGTGAGCCTGATGCTGATGGCCATGGGCGGTCTGTTCCAGCACCAGTTGGTCGAGTGGGTCAGCGCCATGACTTATCAGGCGGCTTCTGGAGCTGGGGCGCAAAACATGCGTGAATTGCTGTCGCAAATGGGCGCCTTGCACGACGCTGTCAAGGCCGAATTGGCCGACCCCGCCAGCGCCATCCTGGAGATCGACCGCAAAGTTTCGGCCACCATGCGCTCGTCGGCCTTCCCGACCCAAAATTTCCGCAACACGGCTTTGGCCGGCAGTTTGATCCCCTGGATCGATGTGCCGGTTGAGCATGGGCAGAGCAAAGAGGAATGGAAAGGCGGCGCCGAGTGCAACAAAATTCTGGGCAATCCGCCCTTCCGTGCCGCGGGTTCGATCCCCATCGATGGCCTGTGTGTGCGCGTGGGGGCCATGCGCTGTCACTCACAGGGCCTGACGGTCAAACTGAAGAAAAACGTGCCTCTCGATGAGGTCCACGACATCCTGGCGCAAGCCAACGATTGGGTCAAGGTGGTTCCCAACCAGCGTGAGGTCACCGAGCGCGAGTTGACTCCCGCCGCGGTCACCGGCACCTTGACGGTGCCCGTGGGGCGTTTGCACAAACTGGCCATGGGCGACGACTATCTGGGTGCCTTCACCGTCGGCGATCAACTGCTGTGGGGGGCTGCCGAGCCGTTGCGCCGTATGTTGCGCATTCTGCTCTGAGAGGTACCCCGATGCGCATGCGCCCCTGGATGCCATCTTGCCTGATTGCCGCCTGGTGGGTTGGCCTGGGCCTGTGGACTGCCCCCTTGGCGCTGGCCTTGTCTTTGGGTGAGCCCCGACTGTTGTCCGAGCCCGGGCAACCTTTGGTGGCCGAAGTGCCGTTGCGCGCATTGGGTCGCACGTTACCGGATCAGATTCAGCCCAGATGGCCCGCACCACCTGCCTGGGTGTCTGCCGGTTTGCAACCGCTGGAGCGCGAACAATTCGTCCTGAAAATCGAACAGCGCCCCGAGGGGCCGGTGTTGCGCATCGAGACTCTGGCACCCTGGCGCGCTCCAACGCTTGACCTCCTGATCGAGCTGCAGTGGCCTCAAGGCCGGTTGTTGCGCGAACTGGCGTTCTTGTTGGAGTCTTCTTCCCATTCCGCCCAGGCTCAGCTTCAGCTGCCTTCGGTGTTGTGGGTCCGTCCGGGTGACACCGCAGGTGCCCTGGCCTTGTCCCACCTCGACCCGGAATCGAGCCTGGCGCAGGGGTTGATCGCTTTGGCGCAAGCCAATCCAGAGGCTTTCACCGACGGCAATGTCAACCGTTTGCGTGCCGGGGCCGTGCTGAAGTTGCCCAGCGCCGAGCAAGTTCGAGCCATCGACCCTCAACAAGCCCAGCAGCGTGTGGCCCAGCAGGTCGAGGCATTTGCGTTGTATCGCGTTCAGGTCGCCGCCCAAGCGGGGATCCCCGCCGGCGATTCCAGCCAGGTGGCCACGGGCAAGGTTCAGCCCGCCCACCGCGCTCCCGAGCCAGTGACCGGGGATCGCCTGACCTTGTCAACGCCAGGGGCCGATGACAGCGACCGGATTGCCGAGCAAAAACAGGCTCAGCAAACCGCTGAGCGTGCCGCCGAAATCAACCGCAACATCCAGGAGCTGAACCGCCTGGTTCAGGCTGATGCGGCGCCTGGTTTGGCGTTGCCGGTGCCCGAGTCTGCTCATGCTCAAGGCTCCCGGCGCATTGAGCAATGGGTCCAAAGCCCCTACACGCCTTGGGCGGCTCTGGGTCTGGTGCTCAGTTTGATTCTGTGGGGGGTGGTGCGTCGCCGCTTGACCCGGACCGATGCCACTCCTTTGCCAGACACGCAAGCCAATAATTTGCCCCCTTTGGCGGTGGACATTGACCTCAACCTGCCCCCCGCTGATCAACTGCCGCCATTGCCTGCGCAGGTCAGTGCTCCCCCCACCGCGGTCAAACGACAGCGTGTTGCAGACGCGACCCGTCTGACATCCGAGCCCGACTTCCGTGACCCGATGGCAGGCTTGTCTCTCGACCTCCCGATGGGTGACGGCGCCCAAGATCCTGAAGAAGTCAGGCTGGCGCTGGCACAAGCCCTGTGGGCCCGGGGTCTCACGCACACGGCCCTGGTGCTGGCGCGCGAGGTGGCGACCCAAGCCCCAGCTCCTTGGTCCGAGCGTGCCCGCCAGTGGCTCAATGAGCGCACCTGAGCATGCGCATCGCCCTGGGTGTCAGCTACAACGGGACCGCCTACAACGGTTGGCAAAGCCAGCCCGACGGACGCACCGTCCAGGATCACCTCGAGCAAGCCCTCAGTACCTTTGCCGACCAGCCGGTGCACACTTTGTGCGCGGGTCGCACCGATGCTGGTGTGCATGGCCTGATGCAGGTGGTCCATCTGGACACCGAGTTGCAACGTGACGAGTTTTCGTGGGTGCGCGGTACCAACAGTTTTTTGCCGCGAGACATCGCCGTGCAATGGGCCCGGGGTGTGCCCGACACCTTTCATGCCCGCGCCAGTGCGGTGGCCCGGCGCTACACCTATGTCTTGCTCGAGTCGCCAGTGCGGCCCAGCATCGATGCCGGGCGTGTGGGCTGGGTCTTTCGACCGCTCTCGCACGAGGCCATGCGCCAGGCGGCGACCCATCTGTTGGGTGAACACGATTTCACTTCATTCAGGGCTTCGGCCTGTCAGGCCCTGAGTCCCGTTAAAACCTTGAACCGAATCGACATCACCCGCCGGGGAGCCTACTGGCGTTTCGATTTTGAGGGCAATGCCTTTTTGCATCACATGATCCGCAACATCATGGGTTGCCTGTTGCTGGTGGGGCAGGGGCTGCAGCCGCCCGATTGGATGGCGAAGGTGCTGGCGGCACGCGATCGTGACGCCGCGGCACCTACCTTTGCCCCTGATGGCCTGTATTTCATGGGGCCGCTTTATGGGCCAGAATGGGGCTTGCCCAGCCATGTGCCTGGGTATGATGCCTTGCCATGAGTTCAGTGTTTGTTCCTGTCAAAATTTGTGGCCTCACGCGTGAGGCCGATGTCGATGCGGCGGTGTGTTCGGGGGCCCAGGCCCTGGGTTTTGTGCTCTATCCCGCCAGCCCGCGTGCTGTCACGGCGCAGCGTGCGGCCGAGTTGGCCCGCCGACTGCCCGCTTTTGTCACGCCGGTGCTGTTGTTTGTCAACGCCAGCGCCGACCAGGTTCAAGCGGCGGCCGATCAGGTGCCTGGTGCCTGGTTGCAGTTCCATGGCGATGAATCCCCCGATTTTTGCGTCCAGGCGGCGCACCGGGCCGGCCGGCGCTGGATCCGGGCCGCCCGCATTCCCCTTGATCCCCAATCCGGCTTTGACCTCGTAAAATACGCCCAAGATTACTCGCAAGCCGATGCCCTTTTGCTCGACACCCTGGTGTCGGGTTACGGGGGTAGCGGTCAAACTTTCAATTGGTCACAGCTGCCTCCAAGCGTCAACTCTCACCTCGTTTTGTCTGGTGGACTCACACCTGCAAACGTGGCCGATGGCCTGCGCGCCTTGCGCGGGCGGGGCTTGTCGCTTTCGGTTGACGTCAGCTCTGGCGTGGAAGCCGCCAAGGGCATCAAAGACCCGCTCAAAATCCAAGCGTTCATTCAGGCCGTGCGCCAGGCCTGAGATCCCTTAACCCGTCCGGCTCGATGCCGGACCCTCACCGGAGCCGCCGGCATGTCCACCTATCAACAACCCGATGCCCAAGGGCACTTTGGCCCTTATGGCGGGAGTTTTGTCAGCGAGACCCTGACCTACGCCATCCAGGAATTGAACGCCGCGTACGAAAAATACCGGACCGACCCCGAATTTGTGCGCGAGTTCAAGCATGAATTGGCGCACTTTGTCGGCCGCCCTTCGCCCATCTACCATGCCGACCGCATGAGTCGCGAGATGGGGGGGGCCCAGATCTACCTCAAGCGCGAAGACCTCAACCACACCGGCGCCCACAAAATCAATAACACCATCGGTCAAGCCATGTTGGCGCGGCGCATGGGCAAGCCGCGCGTCATCGCCGAAACCGGTGCCGGTCAGCACGGCGTTGCCACCGCCACCATTTGTGCCCGCTATGGCCTGGAGTGTGTGGTTTACATGGGCAGCGAAGACGTCAAACGCCAAAGCCCCAATGTTTACCGCATGAAGCTGCTGGGGGCTACGGTGGTGCCCGTCGAAAGCGGCAGCCGCACCCTGAAAGACGCCCTCAACGAGGCCCTGCGCGACTGGGTCACCCACGTCGAAAACACGTTCTACATCATCGGCACTGTGGCCGGACCGCACCCTTACCCCATGATGGTGCGTGATTTCCAAAGCGTGATCGGCGAGGAGTGCATCGCCCAGATGCCCACCATGCACCAAGGACGCCAACCCGATGCCGTCATCGCCTGCGTCGGCGGCGGCAGCAATGCCATGGGTATTTTTTATCCCTATATCGGCTATCCGGGCACGCGCCTGATCGGCGTCGAGGCCGCTGGTGAAGGACTCGAAAGCGGTAAACACTCGGCCTCGCTGCAACGCGGCGCACCCGGCGTGCTGCACGGCAACCGCACTTACATCTTGCAAGATGCCAACGGCCAGATCACCGAAACTCACAGCGTCAGCGCCGGCCTGGACTACCCCGGTGTGGGCCCCGAGCATGCTTACCTCAAAGACATCGGTCGCGCCGAGTATGTCGGCATCACCGATGCCGAGGCTTTGCAAGCCTTTCATTACCTGTGCCGCACAGAGGGCATCATCCCGGCGCTCGAGTCCAGCCATGCCATCGCGTACGCCATGAAACTGGCCGCCACCATGTCGCCCGAGCAGTCGATTTTGGTCAACCTGTCTGGGCGTGGCGACAAAGACATCGGCACCGTCGCCGATTTGAGCAATGCCGACTTTTATTGCCGTCCCAGTTGCCGTGGCCAATCGGTCAAGGGCGGCACCGAGCAACCTATTTTCATACAGCCATGAGCCGCATTGAAACCACCTTGAAACACTTGCAGGCCCAAAGTCGCAAGGCCCTGATCCCCTACATCATGGCGGGCTTCCCGCGCTTGGACATCACCACCGATTTGATGCACGCCATGGTCAAGGCTGGCGCCGACATCATCGAATTGGGAGTGCCCTTCAGTGACCCCATGGCCGATGGTCCGGTCATCCAGAAAGCGGGCGAAGCTGCTTTGCGCTTGGGTGTGGGCATGACCCAGGTGCTTGAGATGGTGCGCCAGTTTCGCCGGACCGATACCCGCACCCCGGTGGTGTTGATGGGCTACGCCAACCCGGTCGAGCGCCATGACCTCAAGCATGGGGCCAATGCATTTGTGCGCGATGCGGCCCAGGCCGGCGTCGATGGCGTGTTGATTGTCGACTATCCGCCCGAAGAATGCGTTGAATTTGCCCGCGCCTTGCGTGCACACGACATGGACTTGATTTTCTTGCTCGCGCCCACCAGCACCGATGAGCGCATGGCCCAGGTCGCCCAGGTCGCTTCGGGGTATGTCTACTATGTCTCGCTCAAAGGGGTCACGGGCGCGGGCCACTTGGACACCGACGCGGTCGAAGCCATGTTGCCGCGCATTCGCCAGCACGTCAAAATCCCCGTCGGGGTGGGCTTTGGTATTCGCGATGCCGCCACCGCCAAAACCGTGGGGCGTGTTGCCGACGCTGTGGTCATTGGCAGTCGCATCATCCAGTTGCTCGAAGACGCCCCAGAGGGTCAGCAAATCCAGGCCGTTGCCGACTTCCTCACCGGCATCCGCGAAGCCCTCTGACAGAAATTGGGGTCACAGAAATTGGGGTCTGACCCCAATTTCTGCACTGTTGCGCAAAAACGACCATTAATTGGGGTCAGACCCCAATTTCTGCTCAGGTCGGTCAGGCTTCAAACGGCATTTTCATTTGGCTGAGGTCTTTGCGGGTCTCGACCAAAATCAGCGGACCTTCATCGACCACAACCAGCGGCGGGCGCTCGCGCGGTACATGGACAGGTTTGGGTTCGGCAGCGATGGTGGCCTGGACTTGGGCGACTCGCGCCGGGTCCGACTGGACCCACTCCAGTTGAGCGCCTTGGGCCACGGCGACCAGCGTTTCGACCGGTAAGGCGTAGGGCTGAATGGCTGGCATGGCTGCTCGAGCGGCAGGTGCGGCATTAACAGGGGTGGTCGCCGGCAACGTGGGTGCTGCTTCACCCAAGGTGGCGGAATCGGATTGAGCCATCGCAGCCGAGGGACCGACTTCGCGGCCAGGACGATCACCGCGGCGATCGCGACCGTAACGGTCCCGGCTGCGGCGTTCACGGCGTTCGCCTTCGGGCGCAGCTTGTTCGACCCCGTCGGTCACGACAGCGGCGCTGGCCTCGTTCATCTGTTCAGGGCTTGTTTCGGCAGAGGGGGTCTCGCGGGAAGGGCGATCACCGCGCGGGGTGCGCTCGCGCCGTCCCTCGGTCCGGTCTCCACGTTCGCGCCGGCCTTCACCGCGCTCGCGACGACTTTCTTCCCGGTTCGGGTTGGTCTCGGTCACGGCACCAGAAGCGTCGGAAATCGGGGTTTGTTCGTTGGTTGGTTCGGTTTGGCGACGGTCGGGTTGAGCTTCACGAGCCTGGCGTTGCCCCCGTTCACCACGCGGCGGGCGCTCGGTGCGGCCTTCACCTTGGCGTTCCTGGCGGTCGTTACCCCGTTCAGTGCGCTCTCCGGTGCGCTCTCCGGTGCGCTCGGAGCGATCACCACTTCGTTCGTTGCGACGGCCACCACGGCCCGTGCGACCGGTGCGACCTTCGCGCTTGTCTTCTTTGGCTTCGGGTTGGGCCGGTGCTGCGGACTGAGGGGCAGGGGCAGCAGGCTGGCTGGTGCCGAACAAATTTTTGATCCAGCCAAAGAAACCTGCGCTGGCCGGCTGAGGCGGCACCGGGGCGGGTGCCGGCGCAGGCGCGGCGGCAGGTTTGCTGGCGACCGGCTTGGGTTCGACGATGGGCGCGGGTGCATCGGGCAACACACCCTTGATCACCGGGGTTTGCTTGTTGGTGGGTTCTTGCGAGCGACGGGTGACTGCGGTGGGATCTTCGAACTCTTCAGCCATTTTGTAGCTGGCTTCGATGCGATCCAGGCGCGGGTCGTCGTGCTTGAGGCGCTCGAGCTTGTAGTTGGGCGTCTCGAGGGTTTTGTTGGGCACCAGCAAGACGCTGATGCGTTGCTTGATTTCGATCTTGGCGATTTCGGTGCGCTTTTCATTGAGCACGAAAGAAGCCACTTCCACGGGCACTTGAGCGTGCACGGCGGCGGTGTTGTCTTTGTTGGCCTCCTCCTGGATGATGCGCAAAATCTGCAAAGCCGAGCTTTCGGTGTCGCGCACATGGCCTGAGCCGCCGCAGCGCGGGCAGGGGATGGAGGCACCTTCGGACAGGGCCGGGCGCAGACGCTGTCGGCTCATTTCCATCAGGCCGAATTTGCTGATCGATCCAAATTGCACGCGAGCTCGGTCTTGGCGCAGGGCGTCGCGCAGGCGGTTTTCGACTTCGCGACGGTTGCGGCTTTCTTCCATGTCGATGAAGTCGATCACGATCAGCCCGCCCAGATCGCGCAGCCTCATCTGGCGCGCCACTTCGTCGGCGGCTTCGAGATTGGTGCGGGTTGCGGTCTCTTCGATGTCACCGCCTTTGATGGCGCGTGCCGAGTTGACGTCGACCGAAACCAAGGCTTCGGTGTGGTCGATAACGATGGCACCACCCGAGGGCAAGGTGACGGTGCGGGCGTAGGCCGATTCGATCTGGTGTTCGATCTGAAAGCGGGAGAACAACGGTGTGTCGTCGCGATAGCGTTTGACGCGCGCAGCAAACTCGGGCATCACGTGCGACATGAACTGTTGTGCTTGTTCGTAAATGTCGTCGGTGTCGATCAGGATGTCGCCGATGTCGCCGTTGAAGTAGTCGCGGATGGCACGGATGACCAGGCTCGATTCCTGATAAATGAGGAACGCCCCCTTGCCCGATTGCGCGGCACCATCGATGGCGCCCCACAACTTGAGCAGGTAGTTCAGATCCCATTGCAATTCGGGGGCGCTGCGGCCGATGCCAGCCGTGCGGGCGATGATGGACATCCCGTTGGGATATTGCAACTGATCCATCGCCTCTTTGAGTTCGTTGCGGTCCTCGCCTTCAATGCGACGGCTCACGCCGCCCCCGCGGGGGTTGTTGGGCATCAGCACCACATAGCGCCCGGCCAGGCTGATGAAGGTGGTGAGGGCGGCGCCTTTGTTGCCCCGCTCTTCCTTTTCGACCTGGATCAGCAACTCTTGACCTTCTTTGATCACGTCCTGAATGCGTGCCTGGCTGGGTGCCACACCAGGGGCAAAGTATTGCTTGGAGATTTCTTTAAAGGGCAAGAAGCCGTGGCGATCTTCGCCGTAATCGACAAAGCAGGCTTCCAGTGACGGCTCGACGCGGGTCACTACCGCCTTGTAAATATTGCCCTTGCGTTGCTCGCGCCCTTCGATTTCAATTTCGTAGTCGAGGAGTTTTTGTCCGTCGACGATGGCCAGGCGGCGTTCTTCTGCCTGCGTGGCGTTGATCAGCATCCGTTTCATGATGCATTCCTTTGTTCAAAACATCACAGCTCCACCAGGGAGCTACAAACGCCCAAGGGATCGTGTTTGAACAGTTGGAGGAATGCCACGCAGGGCCTGGCGTCAGGGACGCTGGCGGTGTGTGGGGATGTGGATGGGAGCGAGTTTCAGGCGGGGCTGGCTGGTGTTCAAAGACCAAGCCGGCGCAAGCACCAGGGTGAGGGCACGTGGGCGCACGGACGCAGGGCACTGAATGGGGCAAAGCCATTTCAGTAGTGCCAAGATCCAGGTGCCAATCGCCGTCATGCGTTATTTCTCGCTTGAGATCCGTCGCCAGCAAAGATACGTCTGGCGATTGAGGTATTCCGTTTTGTGTTCAGACATCGATCCCGACCGCCTCAGCGATGGTTGCACTTTAAGCAACCCAACATGCATGATTTGGGGGCATCGGCCTCACAGCGGGGTTTGTTCGTGCTCTAATCTGTTTTTATTTCAAGCACTTGGAAACCATCGCTGGTGAAAGACATTATAGAGCCTGAACAGCCTGGGCGCACCCCGCAAGTTCAAAACATCAGGGTAGACCCCGAGTCCGAGGGTCAGCGCCTCGACAATTTTCTCTTGCGCCACCTCAAAGGTGCCCCCAAAACCCTGGTCTATCGCATCATCCGTTCCGGTGAGGTGCGGATCAACAAGGGGCGGGCTCATGCCGACACCCGGGTTCAGTCAGGTGATACGGTTCGTGTGCCCCCACTTCGCTTGAGTGTCCCGAAGGTGGGTGGCTCAGCGCCTGCGCGTGAATTTCCAGTGTTGTTTGAAGACGACAGTCTGTTGGCCATCGACAAGCCTGCGGGCGTGGCTGTGCACGGCGGCAGCGGAGTGAGTTTTGGCGTCATTGAGCAGTTGCGTCAAGCCCGGCCTTCTGCCCGCATGCTTGAGTTGGTGCATCGTCTGGATCGGGAAACCAGCGGGGTGTTGCTGGTGGCCAAAAAGCGCAGCGCACTCAAACATGTGCAAGATCAGTTCCGTGACCGGGAAACCGGTAAAACTTATTTGGCTTTGGTGCAGGGGCAATGGCCGTCCAACCGCAAGGTGATCGACCTGCCGTTGGAGAAATACCTGCTGGGTCAAGGCGAGGCTGAAGGCGAGCGCCGGGTGCGGGTGGTTGGCAAAGACGATCCGAACGGGATGCGCGCCATCACCTTGGTCAAGGTGGCCAAATTGGTGGGGTCGTGTACCTTGCTAGAAGTGACCATCAAAACGGGTCGCACCCATCAGATTCGTGTCCATTTGGCCAGTTTGGGTCACCCGATTGTGGGCGACGACAAATACGGTGATTTTGAATTCAACCGCCAAATGCAAAAGAAGGGACTCAAACGCATGTTTTTACATGCCTGGCGCTTGCAGTTTCGCCACCCTGGCAGCGGGGAAAACGTCCGCTTGGTCAGCGAACTGGCCCCGGAACTGCAACAATTTGTCAACACTTTGCAACCCCCTACTGGAGAACCCGTTGCGTCGCTTTGACCTGATTGCCTTCGACTGGGATGGCACGCTTTACGACAGCACCGCCATCATTGTGCGTTGCATCCAGGAGGCGGTGCGCGACGTCGGCGGCACCGTGCCCAGCGCCGACGATGCAGCCTATGTGATTGGCATGGCCCTCATGCCAGCGCTGGCTCGTGCGGCCCCGGATGTTCCGCCAGAAAAATACCCGCTGCTCAACGAGCGTTACCGGCACCATTACTTCAGGCACCAAGATGACCTCAGCTTGTTTGATGGGGTGTTGGAGTTGTTGCACGATTTGCGTCAGCGCCAGCATTGGATCACCGTGGCCACCGGCAAAAGCCGCGCTGGCCTGAATCAGGCGCTCGACAGCGTCGAGTTGCACCATCTGTTTGACGGCTCGCGCACGGCCGACGAGACCGCCGGTAAACCTGATCCGCTCATGTTGCAAGAACTCATGACCGAGTTCGATGTGTCGCCTGAACGCACCCTGATGATCGGCGACACCACCCACGACCTGGAAATGGCCCAGCGCGCCGGTTGTGCCAGCATTGGGGTCAGTTATGGCGCCCATGAACACGAGGCTTTTGGGTGTTGGAATCCTCTCTTTGTGGCGCATTCGGTGACCGAGTTGCGGCAATGGTTGATGACCCATGGATGACGCGCGCATCCCCTTGTGTCAAAGTTCGGATTTGGTCGACGGCGGCCTGGGCGTGCCCTTCGATGTGGTTTATGCCGGGCAGACCTGTCGTGCCTTTGCCATCCGCTTCAAGGGGCAAGCGAGGGCTTATCTGAACCGTTGCACCCATGTGGCCATGGAACTCGATTTTCAGCCTAATCGATTTTTGGACGATAGCGGGCAATTCATCATCTGTGCCACCCATGGTGCGCTGTACTCTCCCGAAACCGGGCGCTGCAAGGGCGGTCCGGGTCGCGGGGGACTGATTTCGATCGAGGTCAGTGAATTCGATGGCGTGGTGCATTGGCACACAGCCTACAACCTTCAACCTGTGGAATTCTGAACGACATGAATGATTCGGCTGACGATGCGGTAACGCCACGCGACCCGCTGCATGAATTGCTTTCGGCGCAACTCAAGGAGCAGCGCACGGCACGCCGCTGGCGGGTGTTTTTTCGGCTCAGTTGGTTGCTGCTGGTGCTGGGCTTGGTCCTGATGGCTTTCAATCGTTCACAAGTCAGCGCCGATCCCAGCATGCCGCACACGGCGATGGTTCAGGTGCGGGGCGAGATCGGTGCCGGAGCCGAAACCACTGCCGAGGATGTGGTTGATGCCCTGCGTGAGGCTTTTGAAGACCCGGGTGCGAAGGCGGTGGTCTTGCGCATCAATTCGCCAGGAGGCAGCCCTGTGCATGCGGGCATCATTCATGATGAAGTGCGCCGGCTCCGGGCCAAGCATGACAAGCCGGTTTATGCGGTAGTCGAAGAAACTTGTGCTTCGGCGGCTTATTACATCGCCGTCGCCACGGATCAGATTTTTGTCGATAAAGCCAGTATCGTGGGCAGTGTCGGTGTGCTCATGGATGGATTCGGTTTCACGGGGCTGATGGAAAAATTGGGTATCGAGCGGCGCTTGTTGACTGCCGGTGAAAACAAGGGGTTGCTCGATCCTTTCAGCCCCATGAACAAAACCCAGCGCGCCCATGCGCAGGCCATGCTCGATCAGATCCACCTGCAGTTCATCACGGTGGTGCGCGAGGGTCGCGGCGATCGACTGAAAGAAACACCCGAGACATTCAGCGGCCTTTTTTGGACCGGCGAGCAGGCGGTCAAATTGGGCTTGGCCGACGAGTTGGCCAGCTTGTCCACGGTGGCCCGTGAGGTGATCAAAGCCGAGGACATCATCGATTACACCCGGCGCGAAAATGTCGCCGAGCGGCTGGTCAAGCGGTTTGGTGTCGCCATCGGCGAAGGGACCGTGAAGGCGTTGCGCTCGCTCACGCCAATCCATTGAGTCACCGGTTGACCGGGAGCCCCCCGGGGTCGTGCCACTTCGGTGGGTCTAAACCCCCAGTGCATACACCGCCGGGGTGTGCCCATCGGGTCCGGTAGGGTGTTGGCGCCATTGCGCCACCGTTTGTGAGCGAATCTGTGAGTTGGCCAAGGTCAGGCCACTGGCCACGCACAAGCGGGAGTTGGGTTGTAAGGTCTGCAGTGCAGCAGCGAGCATGCTGGCGTTGCGGTACGGGGTTTCGATCCAGATTTGGGTCTGACCGGTTTGGCGTGCCAGTTGCTCCAATTGTTTCAACCGCGCTGTGCGTTGCGCCGCATCTTGCGGCAGGTAACCCACAAAAGCAAAGTGCTGCCCATTGAGCCCACTGGCTGCCAGTGCCAGCAGCAGCGACACGGGTCCGATCAGCGGGACCACGGGCAGACCCAGGTCGTGAGCGGCTCGAACCACCGAAGCACCCGGGTCAGCCACAGCCGGCATACCTGCTTCACTGACCAAGCCTACCGGGTGACCTTGCAGGGCGGCTGCCAACAGCGGTTTGGCATCGAACTCGCCCGCATGGTCGCCGTGCTTGTGCACCGCACGGGGCAATTCAAGTATTTGCATCTCTTGCAAGGGGGTGCACAACCGATGTGTGGCATCGAGTCGTTTGAGGAATGCGCGCAGGGTTTTAGCGTTTTCGGCCACCCAATGGCGCAAGGTCGATGCCGTTTGCAAGGTCGTCTCCGGCAAAACGGCTGTCAAAAGACCTGGTTCGGAGGTGCCAAAGTCCAGCGGCGTGGGCACCAGATAAAGTGAGGCGGGTTTCATGGGGACACTCAGCGTTCAGAGCAGGGGCAAGCCGGCGGCGCGCAACAGCCGGCATGTCCGGATCAGGGGCAAACCCACCAGAGCCGTGGGGTCGTCGTTGTCGATCGATTCGAGCAAGGCAATGCCCAGTCCCTCGCTTTTGGCGCTGCCAGCGCAGTCATAGGGTTCTTCGGTGCGCAAGTAGTCCTCGATCGCTTGCTCGCTGAGGGTGCGGAATTTGACCGCCACCTTTGCCAGGTCATGAGCCTCAAAGCCAGTCTCCAGACAAACCACCGCCAGGGCCGTCTGAAACACCACCACTTGTCCGCTCATGCGGCGCAACTGGGTGACCGCCCGTTCGTGGGTGCCGGGTTTGCCCAAAGGTTCGCCTCCCAGGTCAGCCACCTGGTCCGAGCCAATTACCACGGCCTGTGGAAATTGTTGCGCCACGGCCCTGGCCTTGGCCAAGGCCAGGCGCTGGGCCAAGGTCGCAGGTGCTTCGCCATCGAGGGGTGCTTCATCCACTTGGGGGGCGGCCACCTGAAAGGGCAGATTCAGGCGTTGTAGAAGCTCATGCCGATAGCGCGAGGTCGAGCCCAGCACCAGAGGCCGGGGCAATTGAGGGAGGGTGGGTTTCATGCCCTCAATTCTCTTACACTGCAAGCATGAAGAAACTTTGGGATCCCCGGTGCCTCGATGTGCGTGCTTTTGCGCGCGACGGGGCCACCTTGTCCGACGTCGCGCCCTGGACCGAGATGCCCCGCCTGAATGCCGAGCGTTCCGACCCTGGGGCCAACGATGCCGGTGTCGGATGGTCTCTGATGGGTTACAACCAGGATCTGCGGGGTGGGGCGCACCAAACCTGGATGCGGGTGCAAGCCCGGGTGGTTTTGCGCCTGGTGTGCCAACGTTGCCTCGAGCCTCTGGAGCAATCTTTGCAGGTGGATCGGCATTTCCGTTTCGTGTCATCCGAGCAGGCTGCCGAAGCCGAGGACGACCGGGTGGAGGAAGACTTGCTGGTCGCCAGCCATTCATTCGATGGTCTGACGCTGGTCGAAGACGAGTTGATTCTGGCGATGCCTTTGGTGCCGCGCCACAATGACTGCCAGCCACCGTCTGAATAAATCGGGTTATAATCATGGGCTTGCCGCACGTTTACGGATCAAAGGTCGTGTTCCATTCATCCGTGCGCCCTCTCATACCTCACACGACCAGGAGCCCATCATGGCCGTTCAGCAAAACAAAAAATCGCCGTCCAAGCGCGGCATGCACCGTTCGCACAATGCCCTGGGCGTGCCGGGTCTCGCCGTCGAGCCCAACACCGGCGAAACCCACTTGCGCCACCACATCAGCCCCAACGGGTTTTATCGGGGTCGCAAGGTCGTCAAGACCAAGAACGAAGCCTGATCTTTTGGCACTCAACGGGCCCGTGTCACTTGGTGTCGCGGGCCTTTGTTTTGATGTCGGCTTGTCCGCCATTGCACCCTCATCTCCTGCACACTGCCCATGATCACGCTGGCTGTTGATGTCATGGGCGGCGACCACGGTCCTGTGGTCACTCTGACTGCCTGTCAAGATTTTTTACGCCGACACCCCGGGGCTCGCCTGGTTTTGGTGGGTATGCCGGGTGCCCGCCCCCCCACCTTGCCTGAGCGCGCCGAGTGGGTCGACGCCTCAGAAATGGTCGAGATGGATGACCCGGTGGAAGTGGCTTTGCGCCGCAAGCGCGATTCCTCCATGCGGCGCGCCATTGAGCAAGTGAAAGATAGCAAGGCCGATGCCGCTGTGTCGGCGGGCAATACCGGAGCCCTCATGGCCATCGCCCGATATGTCTTGAAAACCCTCGACGGCATCGACCGCCCGGCCATCGCCGGTCAGTTCCCCAATGCCAAGGGCACGGCGACCACCATGCTGGACATGGGGGCCAATGTCGATTGCTCGCCCGCTCATTTGCTGCAGTTTGCCGTCATGGGCTCGGCCCTGGTGTCGGTATTGCAAAACCAAGACGAGCCCACGGTAGGGTTGCTCAATATTGGCGAAGAAGTCATTAAAGGCAATGAAGTCATCAAAAAAGCAGCCGAATTGCTTCGATCTGCAGCTAACAACGGTGATTTGAATTTTTATGGCAATGTCGAAGGGAATGATATTTTCAAGGGCACTGTCGATGTCGTGGTCTGCGACGGGTTTGTTGGCAATGTGGCGCTGAAGGCCAGCGAAGGCCTGGCGGCGATGGTCTCGACATTCCTTAAAGATGGCTTTAAATCCGGTATTTTTGGTTATATTGCTGCCATCTTTGCTTATCCTGTCTTAAAAGGGTTTAAAAACAAAGTAGATCATCGTCGTTACAACGGTGCGGCCTTGCTGGGTTTGCGGGGTCTCGTGTTTAAAAGCCATGGTTCAGCCGATGCATTCGCATTCGAACGGGCCCTGAGTCGGGCGTATGATGCGGTTCATCATCAATTGATGCAAAAAGTTCAAAACCGAATTGCCCACGCAACGCCTTTGTTGGCCGCCATGACCCCCGCTGCCGATTCATCTCCTCATCCATGAACACCATACGTTCCCGCATTCTGGGCACCGGAAGTGAATTGCCCTCTCGTCGCCTGACCAACGCCGATCTGGTGGCCCAGTTGGCGCGCGCTGGTGTCGAAACCTCTGATGACTGGATTGTTGAGCGCACTGGCATCCGGGCGCGCCACTTTGTGGAAGAAGGCGTCAAAACTTCCGACTTGGCATTGCAGGCTTGTTTGCGCGCTTTGCAAGCGGCCGGCTTGGGGCCGCAAGACATTGACCTGATCATTGTGGCCACCTCCACGCCTGATATGGTGTTCCCGTCCACTGCTTGCATCTTGCAGCACAAGTTGTCTCAGACCAGCCCAGAGGCGGCAGGAATCCTGGGTTCGCCCGCATTCGATATCCAGGCGGTGTGTGCCGGCTTTGTGTATGCCCTGGGCGTGGCCGACGCCATGTTGCGGGCCGGTAGCGCCAAGCGGGCGTTGGTGGTCGGGGCCGAGGTGTTTTCGCGCTTGCTCGATTTTTCTGATCGCACCACTTGTGTATTGTTTGGCGATGGCGCTGGTGCCGTTGTGCTCGAAGCCAGCGATCAACCCGGGGGTATTTTGGCCACCGAGATGCGCGCCGATGGCCGTCATGTCGATATCTTGTGTGTGCCGGGTCATGTCCAAAACGGCAATATCCTGGGCGACCCGGTCCTGAAAATGGAAGGTCAGGCGGTGTTCAAGCTGGCGGTTGGGGTGCTTGAAGAAGCTGCCCTGAAAGTGCTGGATAAAGCCGGGTTGTCCAAAACGGACATCGATTGGCTGGTGCCGCATCAGGCCAATATCCGCATCATCCAGAGCACGGCGCGCAAACTGGGTTTGCCCATGGATAAAGTGGTGCTCACGGTTCAGGATCACGGCAACACGTCGGCCGCATCGATCCCGCTGGCCCTCGATACCGCTGTCCGTGCAGGGCAGATCCAGCGTGGCCAACGACTCATGCTCGAAGGTGTGGGTGGGGGCTTCACCTGGGGTGCAGCCCTGATTCAATATTAAAAGGACGTCGACTGATGGCTTCTTTTGCTTTTGTCTTTCCGGGTCAGGGCTCCCAATCGGTGGGCATGCTCGATGCCTGGGGTGATCACCCGGTGGTTCGCGAGACGCTGGCCGAAGCCAGTGCGGCTTTGGGTGAAGATTTGGGTCGGATGATCGCCCAGGGTCCCAAAGAGGCGTTGGCACTGACCACCAACACCCAACCGGTCATGCTGGTTGCTGCCATTGCCTCCTGGCGTGCCTGGCGCGCCGAAGGCGGGGGCTTGCCCCTTGCTGTCGCCGGACACTCTTTGGGCGAGTACTCGGCTTTGGTCGCCAGCGGCGTGATGACTTTGGCACAAGCGGTGCCTTTGGTGCGTTTGCGCGCCCAAGCCATGCAAGAGGCCGTGCCCGTGGGGCAGGGCGCCATGGCTGCCATTTTGGGTTTGGGCTCCGATCAGGTGGTGCAAGGATGCGCACAAGTTCAGGCCGAATTGGGGGGGCGTGAGGTGGTGTCCGCCGCCAACTTCAATGATCCCGGGCAAACCGTCATCGCCGGCACCAAGGCCGCTGTGGACAAGGCTTGCGAAGTGCTCAAAGCTCTGGGGGCCAAGCGGGCCTTGCCTTTGCCTGTTTCAGCGCCGTTTCATTGCGCCCTCATGAAGCCGGCAGCCGAGCGCTTGCGCCAGCACCTGTCCACGATCGATTTGCAAGCCCCGACCATTGCAGTGGTCAATAACATCGATGTCAGCACCCCCACTGCGGCGGATGACATTCGCGATGCGCTGTACCGGCAGGCGTTCGGTCCGGTGCGCTGGGTCGAGTGCGTCGCAGCGCTGAAAACACGCGGGGCGACGCACATCATTGAATGCGGTCCGGGCAAGGTTTTATCTGGTATGGTCAAGCGCATCGACGCCGATTTATGCAGCGGGGCCGTGTTTGATCCCGCCTCGCTGAATGAAACCCGTGCCGCATTGGGAGCATGAACATGAACGATGCCAACAACTCTGCCATCGCCCTGGTCACCGGGGCCAGCCGTGGCATCGGTGCGGCCATTGCCGCCGAATTATGCCGCCAGGGTTTTCATGTCATCGGCACCGCCACCACCGAGTCGGGCGCTAACGCCATTTCTGTCAGCTTGGCTGGCATCGGGCGCGGTCAGGGCGTGGTCTTGAATGTCACCGATGATGCCGCCACGGATGAACTGATCGACCGCATCGTGAAAGAACATGGGGGCTTGCACGTGTTGGTCAACAATGCGGGCATCACTCGCGACATGTTGGCCATGCGCTTGAAAGACGACGATTTTGACGCCGTCATCGACACCAATCTGCGTGCCGTATTCCGTTTGTGCCGGGCTGTGACTCGCCCCATGATGAAACAGCGCCATGGACGGATCATTAACATCACCAGCGTGGTGGGTGCGATGGGCAATCCGGGGCAAGCCAATTACGCGGCCTCCAAAGCCGGCGTGGCGGGGATGACCCGTGCATTGGCCAAAGAGTTGGGCAGCCGTGGCATTACTGTCAATGGCGTCGCCCCCGGCTTCATCGAAACCGACATGACCGCTGCCCTGCCCGAGGCTCAGCAGCAGGCGCTTTTGTCGCAAATTCCGCTCGGTCACCTGGGCAAGCCGCAAGACATTGCCGCTGTGGTCGCTTTTCTGGCGGGGCCGGGCGCGGCCTATGTCACAGGTCAGGAATGGCATGTCAACGGTGGCATGGCCATGAGCTGACGGGCAGTCGGCAAGCATTTTTCGCATCTGAATGCAAACCCGCCGTCCCGACAGGGTAAAATGTCGGACATCTTTTTTACAACCCTCCGAGGGAACCATGAGCGATATCGAAGCACGTGTCAAAAAAATCATTGCCGAACAACTCGGCGTGGAAGAGTCTCAAGTCACCAATGAAAAAGCGTTTGTGGCCGATCTGGGTGCTGACTCACTTGACACCGTTGAACTGGTGATGGCCCTGGAAGATGAGTTTGGCATCGAGATTCCCGACGAAGACGCCGAGAAAATCACCACGGTGCAAAACGCCATCGACTACGCCGTTTCCCACCAAAAATAAGTTCTCACGTCCATGAGCCGTCGTCGCGTCGTCGTGACCGGTCTGGGCTGTGTCTGCCCGGTGGGCAACACGGTCTCCGAGGCCTGGTCCCATTTGTTGGCTGGCCGTTCGGGAATTGCGCCCATTACCCGGTTCGATTCGTCAGCCTTCTCGGTCAAATTCGCCGGTGAAGTCAAAGGTCTCGACCTTGACGCCTACATCCCGCCCAAAGAAGCGCGGGCCATGGACAGTTTCATCCATTTCGGCATCGTGGCCGCTTTGCAGGCGGTCGCTGACGCCGGCTTGCCCACGGGCGCCGATCTGTCTGAAGAGCAAGCCGAGCGCATCGGCTGCGTGATCGGCTCGGGCATTGGCGGCTTGCCGCTGATCGAAGACACTCATGCCGAGCTCACCGCGCGCGGTCCGCGACGCATTTCCCCTTTCTTTGTGCCGGCTTCGATCATCAACATGATTTCGGGGCACGTGTCCATGCGTTTGGGTTTCAAGGGGCCCAATTTGGCGGTGGTCACGGCTTGCACCACGGGTTTGCACAGCATCGGTGAAGCCGGGCGACTGATCGAATACGGCGACGCCGATGTCATGGTGGCTGGCGGTGCCGAAGCCACTGTTTCGCCTTTGGGCATTGGCGGGTTTGCCGCCATGCGCGCTTTGTCCACCCGCAACGACGATCCTGCTGCCGCTTCACGGCCCTGGGACAAAGACCGGGATGGTTTTGTCCTGGGTGAGGGCGCAGGCGTTTTGGTGCTCGAGGAATACGAGCATGCCAAAAAGCGCGGCGCCCGCATCTACGCCGAGTTAGCCGGTTACGGCATGAGCGCAGACGCTGGGCACATGACCGCCCCCAACATGGATGGACCACGCCGTGCCATGGTCAATGCATTGCGCAATGCGGGGCTTCATGCCGACCAGGTGGATTACCTCAATGCCCATGGCACTTCGACCCCTTTGGGCGATGTGAACGAAACCAATGCCATCAAGGCGGCATTGGGCGATCATGCCAAACGGATCGTGGTCAGTTCCACGAAGTCCATGACCGGACACCTGCTCGGAGGTGCCGGCGGCATCGAGAGCGTCTTTACGGTGCTGTCTTTGCACGAGCAAAAAATACCCCCCACCATCAATCTGCATCATCCAGACCCCGACTGCGACCTCGATTATTGTGCCAACACTGCCCGCGACGCTCGCATCGAAGTGGCGGTGAAAAACAATTTTGGTTTTGGCGGGACCAACGGTACGCTGGTGTTCAAGCGCCTGACCTGAGGGATGGGCACGCCGGTGATAACCCCCCAGTCCGTCCAAGGGATTGGGTCTGAGGTACATTGAGTCCGCAGGATTCTTCGGAGGTTCACATGTCACATGTCGCACGCATGAATTGGCGCACCTGGTTGCTGGCTGGTTGTGCTTTGTTGGCGCTGGCGGGTGCGCCAGTGCAGGTCCATGCCCAGGCACGCAATTTGCCCGATTTCACCGATCTGGTTGATCAGGTCGGTCCCTCGGTGGTCAACATCCGGGTGCTCGAGAAAGTCCAGCGCCCGGAGGAGGGCGAAGGGGCGGGGCCAGATGAGGAAATGCAAGACCTGCTGCGCCGCTTTTTTGGTATTCCCATTCCCAATCCGCGCCAACCTCAACCCCAACGTCCGGGGCGCCCTCAACCCGAGGAACAACAGCGTGGCATCGGTTCGGGCTTCATCATCAGCCCCGACGGATTCATCATGACCAATGCCCATGTGGTGCAAGGGGCAGATCAGGTCATCGTCACGCTGGCGGACAAACGCGAGTTCAAAGCGCGCATCGTCGGTGCAGATCGCCGCACCGATGTGGCGGTGGTCAAAATCGAGTCCACGGACTTGCCGGCAGTTCGCATCGGCGATGTGGGACGTTTGCGCGCCGGCCAGTGGGTCATGGCCATCGGTTCGCCATTTGGACTCGATAACACGGTCACTGCGGGCATCGTCAGTGCCAAGCAGCGCGACACGGGTGACTACCTGCCTTTCATCCAAACCGATGTGGCCATCAATCCCGGTAATTCGGGCGGTCCGCTCATCAACATGAATGGCGAGGTGGTGGGGATCAACAGTCAAATTTACTCCCGATCCGGTGGCTTCATGGGCATTTCTTTTGCGATTCCCATCGATGAGGCCATGCGCATCAGCGATCAACTGCGAGCCAACGGGCGTGTCCAGCGGGGTCGCATCGGGGTTCAGATCGGTCAGGTCAACAAGGAGGTGGCTGAGTCTCTGGGCCTGTCTCGTCCCCATGGGGCCTTGATCCGCGGGGTCGAGCCTGGGGGTCCGGCCGATAAAGCGGGCATCGAAGCGGGTGACATCATCTTGAAAGTGGATTCGACAGTCATCGAAAAGGCCAACGATTTGCCGCGTCACATTGGCAGCCTGCGTCCGGGGACGCGCGCCACGATCCAGGTGTGGCGTCAAGGCCGTACGCGTGACATCAGCACCATCATCGCCGAAGTCGAGCCCGAGAAAACAGCCAGTCGCAGTCGTGCACCGAGCGAAGACAAGACCAGTGTCGGGGTGGTTCGGCAGTGGGGTTTGCAAGTCAGTGGTTTGACCGATGCCCAGCGTCGCGACCTCAAAGTCAAGGGGGGTGTGCGAGTCGAGCAGGCCACTGAGGCAGCCGCTCGTGCGGGTCTTCGCGAAGGCGATGTGATCACCGCCATCGCCAACACCGAGATCAGCACTTTGGCGGATTTCGAGGCTTTGGCGACCCGCATCGACAAGACCCGCCCCGTCAATGTTTTGTTCCGGCGCGGTGAATGGACCCAGTACACCTTGATCAGACCCGGTCGATGATCGATTCAAACCGCCGGGTGTCCTCTATAACCATGGGGTCATTGGGCCGGATGGCCATTTTTTTGCCGTCCGGCCAAAATTTTTTTCCTTTAAAAAAGTTAGTAAACACAAACAAAAAAGATTTTTTTACATCACTTTTTGTATAAAATAATCCCCTTGTCTCTGCCAATGCGTTATATGAAGCGAGTATTTCTCCATGATGCGAGATGTTCTGCTGTCATGCACTCTGCGTCCACAGCGTTCCCACAACTTGTCCCATGGATGCTCAAACAGTCTTGTGGATAAACTGTGAATAAATTCTTGTTGTCGTCCTGCAACGACTCCCTCATGATCGATCAACAGGCTTCCCCGGACGCGCTTTTTGCCTACAATGAAGTTTCCAACTTTCGCAGTTGCCATAGATGGTTGGTTCAGGGCGCGTCCTTCACGACGCGCCCTTTTTTCATTCAACTGACCATTGAATTCAATCACTTGAGCTAGCCCTTTGATGAAGCACATCAGAAATTTTTCCATCATCGCCCACATTGATCACGGCAAATCGACCTTGGCCGATCGCATCATTCAGCGTTGCGGCGGTTTGGCCGACCGCGACATGGAGGCACAGGTGCTGGACTCGATGGACATCGAGAAAGAGCGCGGCATCACCATCAAGGCTCAGACCGCTGCATTGCGCTACACGGCCCAGGATGGACAGGTCTACAACCTGAACCTGATCGACACACCGGGGCATGTGGATTTCTCCTATGAGGTCAGCCGTTCACTGTCCGCTTGCGAAGGGGCGTTGTTGGTGGTCGATGCCAGTCAAGGGGTCGAAGCGCAGACGGTCGCCAACTGCTACACCGCGCTGGATCTGAATGTGGAAGTGCTGCCGGTGCTCAACAAAATGGATTTGCCGCAAGCGGATCCGGAAACGGCCAAAGCCGAGGTCGAGGATGTGATCGGTATCGATGCTTCCGATGCCATCCCTTGTTCGGCCAAAACCGGCATGGGCGTCGACGAAATCCTCGAAGCGATCGTGGCCAAAATTCCGGCGCCGCGCGGCGTGGCCGAGGCCCCTTTGCGCGCCATGATCATTGACTCCTGGTTCGACAGTTATGTCGGCGTGGTGATGCTGGTTCGGGTGGTCGATGGTCGTCTGGCCAAAGGCGAGCGGATCCGCCTCATGGCGACCGGCGCTTGCTACGAGGCCGGCAGTTTGGGCGTGTTCACTCCGGCCAACCAACCCCGTGACAGTCTCGAGGCGGGGGAGGTGGGTTACATCATTGCCGGCATCAAGGAGCTCAAAGCCGCCAAGGTCGGTGACACCGTCACGCTGGAAAAGAAATTGCCCAATAACCTGGGCACAGCCACCGAGGCGCTGCCCGGCTTTAAAGAAATCCAGCCGCAGGTGTTTGCGGGTCTGTACCCCACCGAGGCCAATCAGTACGATGCCTTGCGCGATGCCCTGGAGAAATTGCAACTCAACGACGCTTCGTTGCAATTTGAACCCGAGGTGTCGCAAGCACTGGGGTTTGGCTTTCGTTGCGGATTTTTGGGCTTGTTGCACATGGAAATTGTGCAAGAGCGCCTCGAGCGCGAATTCGACCAGGACCTGATCACCACCGCCCCCAGCGTGGTCTACCAGGTCGTCAAAGGCGATGGCGAGGTCATCATGGTGGAAAACCCGTCCAAGATGCCCGATCAGGGACGGATTCAAGAAATCCGCGAGCCCATCGTGAACGTCCACCTTTACATGCCCCAGGAATATGTCGGCCCCGTCATGACCCTGGCCAATCAAAAGCGGGGTGTGCAGATCAACATGGCCTACCATGGCCGACAGGTCATGCTGACCTACGAGTTGCCACTGGGCGAGATCGTGTTGGACTTTTTTGACAAACTCAAATCGGTCAGTCGTGGTTATGCCTCGATGGACTACGAATTCAAAGAGTACCGCCCGTCTGACGTGGTCAAGGTCGACATTTTGCTCAACGGCGAGAAGGTCGATGCGCTGTCCATCATCGTTCACCGCACCCAGGCTCAGTATCGCGGTCGCGCGGTGGCGGCCAAAATGCGTGAAATCATCAGCCGCCAGATGTTCGATGTCGCCATCCAGGCCGCCATCGGGGCCAACATCATTGCCCGTGAAACCATCAAGGCGTTGCGCAAGAATGTGCTGGCAAAATGCTACGGGGGGGACATCTCCCGCAAGCGCAAACTGCTCGAAAAGCAAAAAGCGGGTAAAAAACGCATGAAACAAATTGGCTCGGTCGAGGTGCCTCAAGAGGCGTTTCTGGCCATATTGCAGGTGGAAGAATGATGATGCCGACGATCACGGCTTTTGTGCTGGCCGCTTTTGCCAGCTATGCAGGCAGCTGGTTCTTGGGCATGCACGAGGGGAACTTTGCCTTGTTGTTGTTCAGCGCCACTCTGGTCTCGGGCGTGTATTGGCTGTTCGAGAAGTTGATGTTTTTGCCTCGCCGGCAAGCCGCTGCCCATGACCTGGAAGTTCAAGAGCAAAACCGGCGGGCAGAACTGGCTCGCATGGGCATCGAAAAGCTCGATCTCGACCTGAGTCAGGCGCGTCAAGATGCGCTGCGTCAGCCCTGGTGGCTTGACTGGACGGCCGGCCTTTTCCCGGTGATTGCCGTGGTTTTCATATTGCGCTCTTTTTTGTTCGAGCCTTTCAAGATCCCCTCGGGCTCGATGATTCCCACCTTGTGGATCGGCGATCTGATTTTGGTCAACAAATTCCACTATGGCATCCGGTTGCCGGTGCTCAATACCCGGATCACCCAGGGCCATCCGGTTGAGCGAGGCGATGTGATGGTGTTCCGGTATCCGCCCAAACCCAGCCTCGATTACATCAAGCGGGTGGTGGCGGTTCCGGGTGATGAAGTGGCTTATCTGAACAAGCAACTCAGCATCAACGGCCAGCCTGTGCCCAAAGCTGCGTTGCCGGACTTCTTCGATGAAGACACTTTGCGCTACGCCAAGCATTTTGCCGAGCAAATGCCAACCGGCGCTGATCCACAAAAGCTCGGTCCCGCCAAAACCGTGAACTTGCTCAATGATCTGGATCGTCCAGCCTTCATTCCGGGCACCGAAGATTTTCCCTTCAAGGATCAGTGTCGCTACAGCGTCGAGGGTGTGGTTTGCAAGGTTCCGCCGGGGCACTACTTCATGATGGGGGACAATCGCGATAATTCATTGGACTCGCGCTATTGGGGTTTCGTCCCCGAGGCCAATATCGTCGGCAAAGCCTTTTTCGTCTGGATGAACTGCGGGCATTTGGGCCGCATTGGTCCCTTCCACTGGACCCCCAGCATGGCCGAGCTGTCTCCCCCCATGCTGCGCTTGCAAGAGCGCGTGCAGCATCGTTTTCAAAAGCCAGCGCTGCTCGAGTTGGCCCTGACGCACCGAAGTTTCAGTTCACACCACAACGAGCGACTGGAGTTTTTGGGTGATTCGGTGCTGAGCCTGTCCATCACCCAGGTTTTGTATCGGGTGCTGGGCGAGATGACCGAAGGCGAGTTGTCTCGCATCCGTGCCAACCTGGTGCGCCAGGAGACCTTGCACCAATTGGCGTTGGGCTTGCAATTGGGCGAGCTGATCCGACTGGGCGAGGGCGAGTTGCG
>JACCDX010988682.1_pt1 | contig 32651 bp, 48 predicted proteins | sample 7449681 | NCBI WGS metagenome assembly JACCDX01 (sample SAMN15323450, study PRJNA562643) | freshwater metagenome | isolation source: river surface water | place: USA:Blue River Watershed | collected 2017-08-18
ATATACGAATAAAAAGTATAATAAAAAAATAAATTTAATAAATGGGAAAATTAGCATTAAACTTCATCTGTAAAGACGAATCACCTGTTATAGAAAAGATGCTCGAAAGTGCCAAAGACATCGTTGACCTTATCGTAGTGAATGACACTGGTTCTACAGACGGTACTCAGCAGATTATAAAGAACTTCGGAGAGAAATATGGAATTCCAACATATGTATTTGAAAGACCTTTTGATGACTTTGAGAATAGTAGAAATCACGCTATGCAAAAGCTTAGAGATGTTGTAAAAGAACTTAATTGGAATCCAGACCAAGTTCACGGATTCTGGTTTGATTGTGATGAGACTTTAGTTATTGACTCTAAGTTCAATAAAGCTCAGTTCACAAAAGATTTGTATATGATTAATACCTACATCGGTCAAATGAAATATACAAGAAATACTTTCTTTAAAGTTTCTAAACCTTTTAGATGGTATGGACCTGTGCATGAGTTCATTGTATGTGATGAACAAAACATTACTTCAGGATTAGCCGAGAACATTCATGTTGATGTTAAGATGACTGGTAACTCTTGGATGGGAGATATCGCAGAGAAATATGCAAGTCACTCTTACAAACTTGAAGCATACATCAACAAAAACAGACAGGATCCAAGATGGATATTCTATACTGCTCAGTCTTGGCATGATGCTGCTTCTATTAAAGACAACAGAGAGGAGAACGACGAGAGACTAAGAAGATCTATGAAGTATTATAGAGAAAGAGTTTCTAGAACTGATGGATATGCAGAAGAGATTTACTATGCACAATATCGTATTGGTACAATCATGAGAATTCTTGAAGAACCTTGGCATTTAACTCATATGGAATTACTTAAAGCATATCAGATTGATCCACTTAGAGGGGAATCTATAAAAGTGATTATCGACCACTATCTTCAAATGGGAGAGTGGAATATGGCTTACTTATACTCTAAATTCGCAAAGTCTACTTTTCACGGAAAGAATCCATATCCTACAAGATTGTTGTTCGTAGATGAAGCGACTTACGTTTGGAAATTTGCAGAAGCCCATGCTGCAGCAGCTTTCTATACAGGAAGAATGGATGAGGCTAAACAAACTTATCAAGAGATTGTAAATATTACAAAAACACATCCACAGTATTTTAGTCAAGATGACTTAAACAAAATTCAGATGAACGGTCAGTTCTTCTTAAAATAAAAAATCACTATGGAAGAAGATAAATACAACGACTTGAAAAGTCCTGACAAAATTGAAGACTATACCAAAGCAATCGAGTATTTAAAACTTGCAGAGACACACATGTCAAATGCACTTTCTGGAAAAAACAGAAGAGGTATTCTAACTGACATTTCTAATGTGGCATATAGAATAAAAATTGAATACTTAAATGATTAAGATTATAGTTGCAATGTCAAAAAACAGGGTTATTGGAGATTCCAATACCCTGATTTGGCATCTGCCTGAAGATTTGAAAAGATTCAGACAACTAACCACCGGTAATACAATCGTGATGGGTCGAAAGACTTATGAATCGATTGGTAAGCCACTTCCTAACAGAAGAAGTATAATCATAACGAGAGATCCTGACTATTCAGTTGAAGGTTGTGAAGTTGTAAATTCTTTAGAAGAAGCACTTCTACTTTCAAATAGTGATTGTTTCATCATAGGTGGTGGTGAGATATATCGTCAGTCTATAAATATAGCAGATAGAATATATTTAACTCTTATAGATAAAGAATTCGAAGGAGACACATCATTCCCAGAAATAAAAGATTGGGTAGAAGTTTCTTGTGAGGATTTTAGTAACGACGATTTCAAATACTCATTCATACAATACGAAAGGTTTTCCTTTTAACTAAAAAGCCACTCATTTGAGTGGCTTTTTTATTTATTTGAAATCATATTCTAAGGCTATGCTATGCCCTGTCTTGTTTCTTATCTGAAGGTCTTTGTAGAAATAGTCTTCTATACAATCGTGTATCTCTCCTTTTATCTCCCAGCCAATCTTTTCGTCATCAACAGCTTCTTCGAGATCTAATGTCCTACCATCGTCCATTATTATGCTCACCTCTCCACCTGGCAATATCTCACAAAATATTTCAACATCATCTTTAATATCATAGCTTACTATTTCGATGTCGAACTCGTATCCACCGTTAGATATGTGATAATCCTTACCTCTTAATATAGAATCGATAATCTGCTTTGCCTTTGATCCTAGATATTCTCTGAACCACTTATCTACTTTTTGAATTTGCTGGTAGTTGAAAATACAAAGTTTCTGTAACCTATCGTTGTCTAAAACTGGATCTTCTTTCCACATCTTCAATAGTATGTTATTCTGCAACTCTTCGATGACCGAATTATTTTCCAGGTTTTTCATTGTGATGATATGATCATATTCTTCACAGAATTCTGATTTAACTATCCAGCATATGGTCTTTCCCTGCAGGTCGCGAGCACCTATTGCTGGCTTGCCTATGTAGACAAGTTCGTATCCGATATCCTGTAATCGACCAACGGCAGATTCCAAGTCTTCTTCAGAAGGCATATTAGAAACCTCATATAACATACAATAGTCTTTTTCATGACTGAAAAGTTTATGGCTTTCCGTCATCTCGACCATTACCCATTTTATATCTTCGAGCGTGTCTTCGATGCTGTTGTTGAAGTTTTCGTATAGCTTTAGGTATTTCATTATTGATTATTTCAATAGTTTTGTTATCTCTGACTTGACTTTACCAAGCTCGGTGTATTTGAATTCTTGTGTGTGCTTGTCGCCTTTTTTCTTCAAAGCGATATAGTCGGGTCTAAACATAACTTGAAGAGATTTATCATCACAATTTACTTCGAAGTCATCTCCAACCGTTTTGTATTTACAATCTAAAGACTTTAAGTGTGATTCTATTTTATCTCTGAAAGAATCTACTTTCACATCAGAATCCTTTGCTTTAGAGGCCTTCATAGTTCTACCTTCGTTGAATGAATCCCATCCTTTTATATTTTTCATAATAAGTTTTTGTTTTTTATTATATATTAAATAAAAAGTACGTAAAAAAATAAACCCAAGCTTTTGGCTTGGGTCGGTCTATGAATACTATTCATAGAGGGGTAAAATTCTTTTTTATTTTGAAAGAAGCTTAATTAAGTCTTCTGTTATGATTGATATCATCTTTCTACCATCAACGGTAACTAAAGGAATGTTTTTTACCATTGAGTATTTGTCATTTCCATCTACATTAATAGATTCAATCATTTGGCAAACTTTAGTGTCTTTGGAATATTTCTTAATATAGTATGCTTTAAGTTCAGTAACGAACTTATTTAAGTCAACACCTTCTTTGTTGTTGTATTTAACCATTTGAAGTTCGTTGTCTTGTTTCTCAACCATTATGTACCATATCGATTTTTTAGAAACTTTTACATTCTCTAAAAAGTTGTATGCTTTTGATGCTTTTACGTTCTTTGGAAACTTAGCAACTTTACCAAAAGTCTCAACTTTTTCGTTATTCTCTTCAGAATCGAATTCATTTTCACCTGGTAAATCAATATCTTGATCTTCTGGTTGAAGATTCTTTCTAGACATCGGTTTTTCTATCTTTTTCGATTCTTCAGGTGTGTTTGGTAGCATAGGTCTGTTGGAGTCTGATTCTGGTTTTGTATTGAGTTCAACTTCTTCAATCTTAGAAGAACTCTTTATATCCGAGAACTTTTTAAAACCAACTATTTTTTTATTTTCTGCCATTATTAAATTACTAATGTTTTTTATTATATATTAAATAAATATAATAGTTTTTATGATTTTCGTTATTTTATTACCTATTGTGCTTATAGTGGTATTTATCCACAATATAGTTCCTATAATTCTTAAGCACATTTATTTGGTCAAACAATTTTCCTGTGAGAGGCTGAAGTTTTTTAAGAAACTTGCTCATCATATCATTCTCATATATATATGGAGAAAGCATTTGATCTAACATATTATTCTCATAGTCAGTCCACTCAGTATCGTCATCGTGACGATGTTTCATGTAGTATATTTCAGGTATTTCTCTCTCTTCGTGTAACATTATTTGGCAGGTCTATTTTTTGCATCAACTGTTCCTTTTTTGATGATGTTGACTGATTTTAATCCATTACTTTCAATGTCTGAACTATAGTGTACATTGTCTCTATTATTCCAACCTCCTCTTATTATAGGCATCTCTTCTGGTTCGAAAAGTATATCTCCTAAAATAGGATCAAGTCCAAGTGTTGTTGTAGGGTCATAATTAGGAAGCTGTCTCGCCACTCCAGTATCTGCATACATATTCAATTGATTCTGCATTTCTTGGATCATGTTTTTGTGGTAGTCTTCGTTCTTCTTAGATATGAATTGAAGGTCGACAGAGTGTATATCGGAAATACTCGATAGTTCTCTGATTATATCCAGTTTTGGTATTCTATCTATTCTGGATAGATTTAGAAAGTAGTTAGATATCTTTTCAAGTATCTGTGAGTTTACAGAATCATCAGATGCATCTGCGTAAGGTATTACGAATATATTCATTACATAATAAGATAATTTTGGATTTACTATCTTATATTTTCTCGTCAATTGTATAACACCAGATGTTCTTAGGTAGTTATCTACTTTAGATTTTTCGTAAGTATCTAATGTGAATGCACTTTTGTCTATTGTAAAGTAGTCTGAGTTCTGATTTTTGAAGAGGTTGATATTTGGAACCACTGCTATGAATATTGTACCAGATTTCTCGTATGCATTTACGTGTGAGAATACTCCAAGTTTTTTAATTTCGTAAGCATATTGTTGTGGAAGTGCTAAAACAAAATTGTTACTTGCAATCGGAAGTATACTTCTGGTAAAATCTATAGACTCACCATCTGCACCAAAAGTAATGTCGTTGTATATATCTACATCAAAAACTTTGTCTACATCTAATGTATTTCCGTTACCATCCAATATACTGTCAATAAAAGTCCAATCGTTTCTGGTTCTTCTGAATATATTACCCAAAGATCCTTCGGTCACCAAATATGTTATTTGTATTGGTGCACCAAGTGGTGGTATTGCACCAAATCCGCCGTTTCCGAATATTATATCTATTCCTCCGTTGAATCCAGTTCTTACGACCACTGCCTGTTCATCAGGAATCATTTCGTAGAGGTGTTTCTTTATAGTCCACATATCACCATTAACCGTTACTTCGACATTGAAATTCTCAACATCTTTTTGTCCGGATTCGTTTGCACTAATTGTTTGAAGCGGTTGTCCCAATCCTGTGAATGTTTTTGCCATCCATTTTCCTTGTATTATTGGAACAAAGAATTTATAGTTTGAGCTTAGTCTATGAGTAACTTTTTCGGTTCCGATGTTAAAAGAATAGTCCAAAGAGTTGGTCTTGTTCTTTATGTTTAATTTGTTGTTGAAAGTTATCTTTCCACCAGGAACTTCTTTTTCTAATTCTATGTTGGACTTTATCGTGAACCTTAGAGTTCCACTGGAACTTATCGCTCTACCTGGTATGTGACCCGCAAATATGGCTGCGTTTTTGATCACTCTTTCATTCATGTTGTTAGGTGTACTTAGGTCCAAAGAGATTAAACTATTCTTTAGATATAAAAAAGAAAGTTGGTGAAGATTTTCTAATACACCAAGTATTTGACCATAAGGAGAAGCAGTACTGAAAAGTATACTTGCTTTGTTATACTCGGCTTTTAAGAAATTCTCTATTTCTTTTTTTATATTACTAAATCTTATTTCTATAAAATTCATAATTATTTACCTATTTTTAATAAATAGTCTTCACTGAATCTATTTTTTTCGATTATGTCCGAAACATCGGAAACAATTGTTTCTGTTGTTGAAATTCTTTCTATTAGATAAGAAGATTCGTCTGAAGGATCAGAGTAGTAAGACCATGAGAATCTATCATTTTCGATGTTTTTCTTTGTTATAATCATCTTTACCTCTTTGGATTCCTTCAATGCGGATACCTCAAAATAGTTTCCAAGTTCTTTATTTGACTTCTCACTTATCTTAACCTCTTCGAAATTGTTAACAAGTCCGCCATGAACTTTGTTTATATTGATCTTAATCATAATTTTTTTTATTTGGTTTTCAGTATATATTAAAAAATACACACCGCTTACCATTTTTCTATTATATTTTTTAAATATATACTACAAGAAAAAACATCAACACTATGGACGAAATTAAATATCTAGTTGACATATTTAAACAATATGGATTTTGGGGTTTCTTTTTCATGGCAATATTGCTTATTTTAATATCGGTTGTAAAAAGTCAATGGATTAAAAAAATATACAATGTTTTGGCAGATAAATTTGTCGAATGGTTTATGAAGGAAAAAACAAAAGATACTAAAACATCTTTGGCAACAAACATAACCGAATCCGACATAACCAGTCATGAGATATTCAACTACATAAATCTTTGGAAGTATTCAATGGTTCCAACAATGAACTTCTCGACTGAATATAGAACGATTGTATTTAGAAAGTATCTAACGATATATCTTGGGTGTTATAGAGATGACTTGAAGGATTTTCTTAAAACAGACTACAAGTCCATGGGTCCTAGTGAGATAAAAGGTGCGTTCTTAGATATGATAAACAAAATCATATACGACTACGAAAGACAGATGGTAGATGCCGGAATTCCTAAGATAATCATAGAGAAGATGAAGGTTAGAAACAACGATACTATAAACTTAACGATAGACTTAATTGAAGGAATCTGTGGATCAAACTTCTACGACTCTGACAACAACTACCTAAAAGTTTATTCTATATTGAACATAATACTCTCTGTATTAGATAATACTATATCTAATTCTGAAAGCACATGCGATTCCATAAACGGACAATTGGCGGGAATGACATTCAGTGAGGGTGGTAGAACTTTCACCGAGCCGGGTAAAAAACACTAATATGAGATACCTACAAACATATCAAATATTCGAATCCAGTTCTAGAATCAAATTCGTAAAGAAAGAATCAAAAAAAGGTGCTAAGACAGAGACATATGATGTCGTTAAGTCTGGTGAGGTAATCGGTCAGATAAGATGGTCTTCTAGAATGAGAGGATATGCTTTTCTGCCAGAAAAAGATCATGATGATGAAATAAAATCTTTCATCAAAGACCTTATGTCTAAAAGAAGAGCTAAGAAAGATTAGTCCATCAAATCATATACATCTTCTGCAGTGAAGTCTGGATCAGTAACTCTTAAATCATAATCACCAAATCCTTTGAAGTCTTCTTCGTCTGCATCCAATCTTCTTTTAACAGAATCGTTTTTGTCAATTCTTCTTAATATTCGACTTTCTCTGATTTCTCTATCTATGTCAAGATAAACAACAAAACATTTCTTTCTTGTTTCTGTATCGATACAAGCAAACTCACCTGGAGTCATTATGAACACTTGTGCTCTTTCAAACTCTGCCTTTGTTATTCCGTAATACCAAGTCTCTGGATCTCTGTCTGTAGGAGTCACGTTGAATGTCTGATAGCAAAACATTTCATCATTATCAATTTTTTCTTTAAAGGAGGTATCTGTTACAAAGTCATATGTAATACCGTGTTCTTCGTGATTTCTTTTAGGACGTGTAGTTGTTTTTAAACAACCAATAAGTCCTTTCTTTATTAGATTTCTTAACAGAAAATCTTTCCCCGCCCCGGATTTTCCAACCACTAGGCATTTTTCTTTTTTGTCCTTACTTCGTGACATAATAAATATTGTTTATAAATATACGAAAAATATTTTAAAAAGTTTAATTATTTTCCTATAAGTGGTTTGTAGTCTGGATAAACCCCTTTAAAGTTATAATCACCATTTCTAATGGCATCCGCTTCTGCTTTACAAGCTGCCTTATAGTCCGGGTCTTTCTTTTCCAATTCTTTACAATTCATACAAATAACATCTTGATTGAAGATACTCATTGTTGTAGTGTCATTAGTAGGTTCACTACATCTATCACAATTTTCTCTGTTCATCCACAAAGACGATTCTTTTTTGACTGTGTTAATGTCATCTTTAGTAAAGTTGTCAAAACTCATTACTTTAGATGGTCTTTCAACCTCTCCTTCACCTGCAGTGTAGTCTTGTCTTTTTGCAAAAATGTTTTTAAGAGTCTTCATATCAAGTTTTTTCTCTCTTGACTTTTTACCAGTGTGTGGACCATGATTCTTACCCATTTCTGGTACGGCGACCTTTTGAAACACTCTGTTCGCCCCACTTGGATTATATGGAATACTCACCTGACCAGGTTCACCACCACCTCCACTTGCCCAAGAAGTTCCAATTGTTTCACCACCAAGACCAGAACGGCCAGAAGGTCTTGAGAACACTTCTCCAGTTGTTTCATTTACGAATGATTCGAATGTTTTTAAGTTTTCCATATACTATATATTAAATTCAACGAATGTATTCTTCGATTTTATATCCTTTACTTATTGCCCAGCTTCTGAATGTATCAATATTGTCACCAATTTTGATATCTATCCTTAAATCATTCAAAGTTACACCAGATAGTTTGTAGTCTAATACCCTATGTTTTATTTGAGTATGGTATAAGCATAGCTCGAATGATCTATCTTTTGAAAAGAAACCACCCTTTATAACACCGACTATAATAGTCAGGTCTAAATGTCTATGCAAACGACCGTTGCCCATAAACTCATCAAATTTTTTTATTTTCCTATCACTATCCATAATATTGTCGAACAAAATATGTTCGTATTATATATAAAATAATGAAAATGATAAGTTTTGAGAATGTTTTTATGAACAAATCTTTTTGGTTATATATAAGAAATAATGAACAGACTGCATCAGTTAGAAGTACGTAGACTTTTGAAAGAATTAGATTATGTCAAGTCGGATTTTGAATACAAAAACGAAATTGTGTTCGAAGCAGATAATTCTTTTATGAGAAGTCTTAATGAGTTTCTTGAAAAAAAACCGGTTCTTAAAGAGTTGTTCGACAAAAAAATAAACAATAGAATCGAAGAAATGATAAGAGAACGATCTATTGAGAATGTCGTCATCGAGTCGGTACCCGAAGCAGTAAGTGAAGAATCTGAATTTTATGAAACTAATAGAAAGGTTGACGAAAGACTTAGAAGTATATACAGAATAATTGCAAAGAAAACACATCCTGATAGAATATCTGATCCAGTACTAAACGACCTTTATATAATGGCGAGTAAGATGTATGAGAGTAACGATGTTATGGGTATATACTCAATATGTGACCGACTTGGGATAGATTATGAAATGAGTACAGAAGATGGTGAGATTCTGAAATCTCAGATATCCCTAATGAAGGAACGTGTTGGGTTTATGGAATCGACATTTACCTGGAAGTGGTATCATACTAATGATGAGAATGAAAAGTCCAACATACTTCTAGAGTATATTAAGTCAAAGATTATATGATGTTTATCTTTACATTTCTATCTGAAAGAAGTTGTTGAAGTTGTTCCTTTCTAAAATATCTTTGATAGATATCGTTTTCTTTTTTCAAATTTTGAAGTTCCCAATCAGATCCATTAGAAGTTTGGTAGATATAGTTCTCATCTCCGTCTATTATTTCAATTGTTTTTGAAGACAACTTATCGTAAAACTTCTTTATATCGTCATTTACTTTGTAGAGTTTTAGATCTTCCCATTTGTTTAAAGTCTCATTCCAAACTTGGAATATTATGTAAACCGGATTTTCTAATTCGTTACTTTCCGAATTGTAGACAAACATGAACTTACAAGGTTTGTTTAGAAAAGTTTGACTGTCTTCGGTGTTTTGTATGTTTGACTTCTTTAAACCTATACTTGAAAGTGAGTTTATAAACTCTACGTTATCTACAAGATAATCTATGTCTAACTTTCCACTATACATATCCTTTGGAAGGTTGAATTTGTCAAAAATATCCAATTCCTCTGCTGATATGGAGCTAAGCAATACGTCGTGCCAAATGTTGAGTGATTCCATTAAATCTATAGATTTATATTGTAGGTCAATAATGATTGACTCGTTGTGTTGCTTATATGTTTTTAACCACTTCATTAAAATGAATAAATATTTTTAATATATATATTAAAATAATAATTTCAATTAGATGAAATGGATTAGAAACTATACATTATTCAAAGAAGCATTAGGACAGATTGAAGCACAGGTTGAAAAAACCACAAAACCTTTGTATACCAATAAAAATATTATACATGAAATTTGTGTTAGTATGGTTCTGCTTAATAATTCCTTTCTTGACAACATTCTTGATAGAGGATTGAAAGCTAGATATTCAGAAAACTCGGAAATATTCCTTACAGATTTGAAGAACCTTGTATTGGCAAAAAATAGACTTAACTTAGGAAGATTTGAAGGTGACACTTGTGTTGACGATGGTGATTTAGGTAAGATAAACGGTTTGTTTGAAAATTCAGAATTCAACATAGAAAGAGATTGGGATAAGCTCGTAAATGCTAGAATAACTGCGAGAAACATAATAGATAAACTTATACCAGATGCCAAATTAGAATCAGATGAAATCAAAGCAATCTATTGGCTCGGACCAAACAAGGATAAAGAACATAACGAAGATATCGTAATAGAAACAAAAGACAGTAAACAATATTCTATTTTTCTAAATAAAAGTCTTTCTGCACAGAAGACTGCATCCTTCAATACTTTCGCAGATGACCTTATTGGTGCTGACATAGAAAGACTTTATGGAGATGAATACATGCCAAGATGGAGTAAGCTTACTCAAGAGTGGGTTAGACTGATGTATGAAAACTCAAACAAAGAAATACAAAGACATATAGAGAAGTTCATTGATCCAAAAAGGATCGAAACAATGGGTTATTTCGAATATTTTGACATAAGACACCAAGATCCAAAGTTCAAACATTTAGGAGAGTTTATTGAAGAGTTTGACAAAAACATTTTAAAGTTCTCTGACTTACTTAACGAAGTTTGGAAACATAGAGAAAATTGTTTTATGGATGTAGAAAGAGTAGAAAAGGAATGGTATGAAACTAAGATTGTTATTTTAAATTCGAAAATATTGGAAAATCTTTTGACTACCTCGTTGAAAACAAACTTTGCAGAAGATATCCAAAAAATAGAGGGTAGTAACTACAAGCGTTCTGCAGGAACTGTCAAAATGAAATTGTTTAAAACTTTAGTAGAAAAACTTGGATGTTTAGAAAGACCAACATATTTTTTAGGTAACAATGGAAACCAATTCAATTTGGTTCCTTCCAGAGAATTCTTCAGAAAATACTACGATGAGATTGACCTTAAATTTGACTATCACGTAAACTTCGAGGTTAGTGAAGAAGAAGAGAATAATGACTTTAGAGTGAAAATATCATTGGAATTAGAAGAAGAAAAACTAATCGATATGACGATATTTATCAAATTCAGTGGTAGTGAGTTGTCAGGAAAACTTAGTGCTAAATACAAATACGAATTGTCAGACAATTTCAACTATTTAATTGCTAAAAAAGAAATTGCTCAATCAGAAAATCCGTCAGATGACTTTGATGAAGATGATATAGAAGAAGAAATATAAAAAAAAGACTCGATTTAAATCGAGTCTTTTTTTTTTATTTATTTTTTCTCCAAAATAAAAGTCCTTTTAGAGTTTTAACTAGTGGCATATCCTCACCTTTATGTTCCAATTTGTAGACATCATTTTTGGTTATAATAGTCCAAGCTATGTTTCCAAAGAATGCACCATTCGCGGCAACGCCAGCACCAATAAGACCATACCATTCAACACCGTCGTAGTACCAAGAACCAACTTGTGTCCAGTAAACAACGAAAAAGAATGTGGTAACCACCCAATATACAATATTTATAATTTTGTTCATAGATTTTTTTATTTTTATATATTAAAATACATTTTAGGAAAATGGCCTTAGTGAATATATATCCTAAAAATTTTTAATTTATGGCAGGTTTTTGGCCACTTTACTCCAACTTTTCAAGTCGAGCGCAGGTTACTTTAGCAATGCCGGGCATTCCAAGTAAAATCGCAAAGTCTATAGGACTCAGTGCATCTACATTCTTTATGATTCCCAATGTGGAATTCCTGATAGCTTTCATGGAAGGAGATTTGGGAATAGCCAATGCCATAGCTAAAAAAGCCATGGAGAAGATGGTGAACTCTCCAATTGCTTCTAATAATGAAATGGTAGTTAGACAATTCTCTAAAGTTAATAATTTAGGATTAGAAGATAAAATATCTAAGTTCAAAGATGCAAATGGTAAGATAAAGATACCTGGATCAGAAATAGCAGGATCAGACGATGATTCTATGGGACTTAAAGCAATGGAGAAAACGATTCTTCAATCGATATTTGAAACACAGAAACCTTATATAGAAATCGCAAAACTTGTTATAGGAGTGTTAGTTGACATAGAAGACATAATCGCTAGAATAATGCCACTTCTTTCAATAAGTCCACTTACTTTTAAATCAGACAAACCTGTAGGAAACGGTGGCGCCGGGAAAAGACCAGGTGCACTGGGTTATAAAAAAGGTGCCGTAATCAAAAAAGCCATAGCAGATTTGGATAAAGTATCGAAAAAGGGTGGTAAGTTAAATGTAAACAAAGATGGAACAACATCTAGAATAGATGATGCTAAAGAACCTGTAGAGGGAGTAGACTTTTCAAAAGATCTTTCGGATAAACTTGGCAAATCATGGAAAGTAATAAGTGTTGTATATTCGACAGGTAATTACGATCCTACTGTGGATTACCTATATACCTACATAGATTTACCAGCAGATGAAGAAAAACAACCTGATGCACCAGAGGATGACAAAGATCCTTACGACAAGTACAAACCAAAAAGAATAATATTTGGAATATTTGATTCGAAAGGAGTTCCATTAGATCCGAATTCAAAAGTACAAACTTTAGGATCATCCGGTGCAGTAAATACAAACTTCAAAAAAGCAGAGTGGGTTTTAAAATCACCAAAATGGGTGTTTCCAAAAAGTTCTAACCCAAATGCGATTGTTTGGCCTAGCTTTGGAGATCCTATCTATACCTGGGAAAGATATTTGGGTATGGATCAAAAGAATAGTAAAAAGGAACCATCTAGTAGTAATCCTGCACCACCATACAAATTGAAAAAGTATAAAAAGGATGAGAAAAATCTTCTCAATGGATTGGATGCAATAGAGGGAGATCCTGTTATATTTGGTTTTGATTCTTCGGATATCAATGTTTATACAAAATATTTCACGGAATATACCAATGTGAACATGAATTTGGCTAAAGACTTAACCGATGAGGAAAGAAAGGAAGCGACAAAAATGATAATGGGTCAGTTGAATGTGAAATCACATTTGGAAAATGTCACACTATATGGTCAAGCAAAGTCATCAGTTTATAAAGATTTTGCGGTTCCAGAAACTATGAAACTTTCTTTTATGCCTATGCAGTTAACAATTCCTGAGGCCAAAAATGATCCAGATCTTAAAGGTCTTGATGGAAAAATATGGATAGATCCGGAATCAGACTACGAGATGAAAATAATACAGGTAAAACCATCAACTAAGATTGCTTATTCTGGTTCTAAAGGAGAACCTGAAGTAAAGGTTGATATAAAATCTTTTGTTAAAAATAAGGCAACTTTTAAAATAAACGGTAACAAAAAGTTCAATATCAGTATTAGAAAAAATGGTGCAAACTTCGAAAGTTTTGATGACGTGGATGAGTATAACTTGGAAAACTGGAACTATGACACATCGAGTAAAAAAATAATACAAAACTCGTATTCATTGACGATGTGGTCTAAAACACCAGAAGGAACGGTTGGAAACCTATTTACTAACTCTAAAAAGGTTGTTATGGGAAAAGAAACCTCCTATCAAAAACACGGATTGTATGAAATAGTGATAACAAATAACAATGGTGTATACGAATATGAAGAGAACGAATACTTAGATCTTGTAAACGCAGTAAATACAATAAGTACAGGTACGAACAATCAATCGAAAAAAAAGAAAAACTTTTCTGATGGAATAAAAAAACTTGGAGATGGAACTTTGGTGGAGGTAAAGAACAAAAAAATAACCAAATGGTATTTAGTTTATAATAAGACATATGACATAAACAACCTTCCTGCATTTGGAAACGAAGTTGTAATATCTTTCGACCTCAACAAAACTACAAGTACGAATGTCAATATCAGTGGATCACTAATATCTTATTACTTTGAACCAAGTGTCTCACCAAATGCACCTAAGTCGATACCTTTGTACCAGATTAAGGTTAGTAACGGAAGTTTCCCATATGGAAAGATAATAGACCCAAGTAAAATACTCAACGAACATTTGACAAAAGATGAACTTTACTCTACTGGAAGATATGGTTCTGGTGGTGCTGATGATCCACAGGAACTTGGAACGATATATCGATATGCGTTGACTGATTTAGATGAAGAGACTTACTATATAATAGAGGGTATAAAAACGGATGAAAATGATACCGGTGGAGACAGAGCAGGTGAAAATGGAAATGGAAAGGCGGCAGCTGGTGCAGGAGGTGGTGCATACAGACTTCCACATGCAGTAGGTGCAATCACGGTTTTCATAAAAATGCTTGTTAAGATATTCACAAAACTTATACCATCAATCGTTAAGTTACTCAAACTCTTTGCAAACCCAATGTCTTTCATAACAGATATCATAATGGAAAAACTCGGAAAGACTTTTGATGCTTTTAAACCAGAGGCAAAGAAGACTTTCGAAAAGTCTCAAAAGTTGGTAAAAGATAAGAAAAAGTTCAACAAACCAAAGACAAATATACCTAGTCCAGGTGCACCGAACATGGGAGACTATGTAAGAAAGATGAAGAACCTTTTCCAAAATTCACCTTTGAAGCATTATGTGGCGGTAGATAGTTTAGGATCATTTAAAGATGCTAATGGAAAAGTTCCAAAGATTCCAACAAAAGATGCGGTTGGTAATTTCAAATCCATAATCGATGGGGTTGGATTCATACCTTTCACTATTTTTGGAAAAGACCTTTCCTTTGGAATGGAACTTAAAATGGCTAACATAATAACAAAAGAATGGGGAAATGCTTCTCCTATGAAACTTATATTCAACAAAGAAAAAAACAGTAAAGGTGACGGTAATCTAAAGGTAAACGGACCTTCTACGGATGATGGAAATAACTCAAATAGTAAAGACTCTGCAAAAAAGAATATAGACACAAATGCGGATAACAATGGAAAAAATAAAGGTAATCAAGGAATATATGGTAGTAATGATCCAAACAAAAACTATGTTACTATATCTACTTGGTACTCAACAGGAGAATTTATAAATGGTGTTGATTACAAATACATCTACATAAACCAACAAGATGAAGATTTATTGAAAGAAGTAGATAATTTGGCAAACTCTATCGACCCAGAGGACCTAAACAATGCTAAGAAAAAATTAGAAGAAGCGTTAGATAAAAATCCGGAAGATGAGGCACTAAAATCAAAATTGGCAGACATAAAGAAAAAAATATTAGACCTGGCTACTAATACACAACCACTTCTAAAAATGATATTAGGAATAGTTACACTTCCTGTTAAGATTATCGCAGGAATAGTTGAATGGATAATGAACTTCTTCAAAAGTCTAACAAATCCAATGGCACTTCCTGGTAAGATAATAGAGTTTCTTTCGTTTAAATGGATAATGGATTTCTTTACACCAATCGGTATATTGAAAATGCTTGGAATAAAAATGGACCCGACAATGCCATCAGAGTGGCTTGCAAAAGCAAACATGGTAAATCCTTTTAAGAATATGAGTCCAGAAGAGATGTTGAAAAAAGCAAAGACAAAAGGTAAAGACACGACTGGATCTGCAGCAACTACAGTAGGTGATAAAGCAGGAAAGGTCGGTGATGATAAAGGAAATGCGGTAGATAAGACTGGAAAAACAGGTGGAAATACATCACCTGCAGATTTAAAAGCAGAGTCACTGAATAAGTCTGCATCTATTCCAAAAGATGTTCCTTTACACAAAGGATCTTATGCTATGCCCGATGACTTTGGTATGGCAGATCTTTCAAAGTTTTTTAGTGTTGCATTTTTGGCACAACTTCCTACTTATACAACGAAAGACATGAGACTACAGGGAAAAACAATACCTAAAAGAGTATTTTCTCCAATCATATGTTTTATAGAAAAACTAATAAACGGTATAATAGACTTTGTTTGGGCAACTTTGGGAATAGAGGCTTTAATACCACCACCACATATAAAACTTTGTAGTAGTGACGATCCAGATACGATGGACCCTAATGAATTGGCTAATATACTAAAAGGCGAGACACCAAATACCGGAGCTTCTGCAAGTGGTGCAGGAGGAAATAATTCAGGCTTTAAGTCAGAAGTATTGTCTACCGATCCACCTAGTGTACAAACACCACCATTAGAAAAATATGTTTACGAAATAAAAATGCCTGATGGAAAAGTAATAAGGGCAACTGACAAAGAAGAATTGGATAAGTTCATGGAAGAACACAAAGATATAGGATTCGATTTTCAGTTTTAACTAAACATTTGAAAAGATCTTTATATAAATAAAAAACAATTTTATTATGGCATCAAACACAAAACACAGAAAAAACCACAAGCAAAAGCTTGCTGCAAGAAAAAACCGTTTGGCACAAGAGAAAGCCCAAGCACAAAAGTTTCAAAAAGAGTTTATTATGAATTTAATAAAACAGGAACAAGAAAAGGGATTGTTTGATAACACACAGAATATCAATTCTTTAGAAGGACCTTCTATCGAAGGACCAGTTATCGAAGGACCTGCAATCTAAATATTGAATGGCCTTAATTGAATTTTTCGGATTTTTCGATTTTCTTAATTAAGGCCTTTCTTATTTTTCTAAGAAGAAATCGCCTTGCCAAATCTGTCTTATGACAGAGTGGATTTTCAAACCTACACTTTAAAAAGTAGAAGTTTGCCAAAAGAATCGAATCAATGTCTTGTTTTTCCATATTCATGACAACTTTTATTACATTATATATAAAAATAAAAAACTATTTTTTTCTAAATGGATAACAAAAAAATATCGACCGCTCTAATATCAGTATACGATAAGACCGGATTGGAAGAGATTGTAAATCTCCTCAACACCAACGGAGTGGTTATATACTCTACCGGTGGAACATATGATTTCATCAAAAAACTAGGAGTACCAGTGGTTTCCGTAGAGAGTCTAACAGGTTTTCCGGAGGTTTTAGGAGGTAGAGTAAAGACTCTTCATCCAAAGATATTCGGTGGTATACTAAATCAAAGAGATTCTAAGTCGGATCAAAAAGATGTAAAAAAACATGATATTAATCATATTGATTTGGTTATAGTTGACCTTTATCCATTTGAGGAAACCGTTGCTGACCAAGAAGCTACACACGCGGAAGTAATAGAGAAGATAGACATAGGTGGAATCTCTTTAATAAGAGCGGCTGCTAAGAATTATAACGATGTTCTTGTGGTTTCAAACAAGAATCAGTATGTTCCATTGTTACAAGTATTGGGTAAGGATTGTTCAACAGAACTTGAAGTAAGAGAAGAGTTTGCAATCGACGCATTCAACAACACATCTAACTACGACAACGAGATATTCAAATACCTCATAGGTGACGACATACAAATACCGGGAATGGAACAATCGTCTTCTGAAAGAAGTTCACTGAACCTTAATATAACGAAAGATGATTACAACCTAAATGACTTTATTTACTGTTGGGATAAGTTTGGTGGAAGACCAAATAGGATTGTTATACACAATACATATTCGACAAAACTATTCAACAAGGTAATGGATGGTCAAATCTTGGATAAGAATGTGTTCACTGAAGTAATACCGGATAGCGAAGAAGTTATTATCAATGATAAGATATTGGCTAAGTTAGATGAAAGATGTTATCTGTCATATGTAGTAGCTGACAGAAACATGGACAATTCATTTATCGATTCCATAACTTTCTACTACGAAGGAAACTATGACGGAATACAAAGTATATTAGAAGAGTTAAACGATTGTATATTAGACTATTGTGAAGATGATTCAAACAAACTAAACACTATTGGATTGTCCGTGAATGGATTGGAAATCGAACCAATAAATATGAAGGAGGAAAACGACAATGTGGATTTGTTCTACAACAACTCAACCTTCAAAGGAGTTACAAAGGCTATAAAGGGAATCAAAAAGGCAGAAAAGGGTCTTACTATATTATACGGTGAGAGAGGTACAGGAAAAACTTCTGTGATAAACCACATAGCTTCAAAACTTGATAGAATTGTAATATTCGTACCGAGTAGTATGATTGATCACACAATCAACAATCCAGAGTTCAGAAAGTTCATAAAGAAATACGAAAAACCAATTTTAGTATTGGATGATTGTGAAATGTTTTTAGGTGGTGATTTGTATACGAAGTCTGGTATGTTTGCAAACAACATACTTCAAATGGTGGATGGATTTTTATCTGACACTATGAATGTAAATATAGTTGCGATACTAAACATAGAAGATGAGGATGAGATAGATCCATCATTGTTAGAGTGTAACAACCTTATAGAGGTTGTAGAGTTCTTACCACTTAGTGAAGAAGAATCAAACGATTTGGCAAAAAGTTTAGGAAGCAACAAAAAATACAAAACCAAAACAAAAGTTATTGATATAGTAAAGAAAAGAAACAGCTATGATGAGGTTTCTATAGGCTTATAAAAAATTACAAACGGTAAAAATAATATATAGAAAATGATTTCAGAACTAAACGACGAAGAGATATTAGATCTTTTGATGACATCCGAATTTGAGAATAATCTTTCACCAACGGAATTCAAATTCCTTTTGAAGAAGTGGAGATATTTTTACAGACTTCAGAACGGCGTTTTAGAAAGATGTAAGGATGATTTGACATACAAAATAGATGTGTTAAAAAACGAAGTGGATAGTCTAAAAAAACAGAACTACGACATTATGGTCGATTCTGCACAGAAAGAAGACAAAATATTTGAATTGAAAAATAGAAGGTTGACTTTTAAAGAAAGATGGACTGGTAAAATTATTGACAGAAAAGATGAAAATAAATGAATTCAAGAAGCTAGAGAAGAAGATCAATGATCAAAACTTCAACCAAGGTTATAAAACCATAAACATGGTAATGACTGCACTTTCCTACTTTGGACATGTTGCGTCGATATTCTTGGCATACTTCATGTTGTCAAAGATTTTAGAAGGTGCGATGACCGACAATAAAGTTGCGGTGTTCATAGCATCTGTTGTTATCTTAGGTGGGTTAGAACTTTTGAAAAGAGATATCTTTGACAAGTTTTCTATTCAATACCTTAAACTAAGAACTTTTGGAAAAGATGTGTTACCACTTTTCTTACTAAGTATTACTATAATAGGACTTTCATTCTACGCATCTATAAACGGTGCGGCAGAGTATTCTTCTAAAGCAGATAAAATAGAAACGACTACAAAGGATAGTTTGAATACTTTTAAAACGGAAACTACCAAAACTTTCGAATTGAAAATAAATGCAAAAGAAGCAGAGATTGTAAAGACCAAAAAAGTACTTGACGATATCAACACATTGGCACTTACTCAGACAAAACTTACAAAGGATCAAAGAAAGATTCAAACAACTCTTCCTGCGATGATAGATACACTTAAAGCAGAGAAAGAAAGACTCGTACAGGAAAGAGACAAAGAAATAAAGTCTAAAGAAGACGAACTTACAGTAGGATCAAAAGGAGAGAAAGAAAAGAACGACAAAAACTCATTCGCATTTGTCATAATATCAACTCTTATTGAGATAGTTATCTTAGCAGGTGTTTACTTCAACGAGTACTACAAATTCAGATCTTACAGAGAGTTCAGGGACAAAATTGAAAAAGATCCAAACTACCAGAAATGGCTTCTTTACAATGAGATACTTGAGATTGCATACACTGAAGACACCAAGATGAACCAAAAACTTCCATCGAATAAAGGAATCATAGAAATGTGTAAAGTCAATGATATAATTGTCATGCCAAAAGATATGATAAACTTTTTGAAGACTATGGCAAGTCTTGGAATAATAAAAGTATCTGGAAGTACCAGATATGTGAACAAACAAAGAGATTTGGCGTTCGAAATACTAAGGAAACACTTTAACATAGAGTAAGATGAACCTAAAAGTAGGAGATATTTTGGTCTTTATAGGTAACAAAAATCTTCAAAGCAAACACTATGATGAAAACTTCGAAATTGGAAAATCTTACAAGATCTCCAGGATAGAGAAGATTGAGTATGACATAGACGACACAATTGGATACAGTAGTGAGTGTGTTCTATTTGAAAAACACACTCACGGTTGTCATTCTAACAGTATCAAAAACTACTTTCTATCGATAGAGGACTATCGAAATTCCAAAATAGAAAAAATAATAGACTGATATGTTGTTGGTAAGTGATAAATTGATTTCATTTTTTAGCTTCATATTGGGAATGAATAAGTACGGAGGAATAAGAGCATTGGCGTTCTTTCCTTTCATAATAGTTCCAAAGTCTACCGTAATCGATGAAGAGCTTTTAAATCACGAAAGAATACATCTTAGACAACAATTGGAACTTCTTATCATACCTTTCTATATTTGGTATCTCATAGCAATGTACCGAAAAGGATACTACGGAATCTCTTTTGAGAGAGAAGCACACTTAAACGACACAGACTTATCTTATCTAAAAAGAAGAAGGCCGTATGCGTTCATAAAATATTTAAAAAAGAGATGGTAGAAATAAAGCCACCAAAATCTGGTGAAATAAAAGGTAAAACAATTTTCTTAGCGGGAAGTATAGAAATGGGTGTTGCAGAAGACTGGCAATCAAAGGTTGCTAGGAATTTTAATAGTCATGAGGTTACATTTTTTAATCCACGAAGAGATGAATGGGATTCTTCTTGGAGACAATTACAGAGTGAATCTAAGTTCAATGAACAGGTCAACTGGGAGATGAACAATCTCGAAGATAGTGACATCATATTTATGTACTTCGATCCAGAAACAAAATCACCGATATCACTATTAGAACTTGGTCTTCACGCAGCGAGTGGAAAGATGATAGTAGTATGTCCTGATGGATTCTGGAGAAAAGGAAATGTTGAAATTGTTTGTACTCGATATAATATACCAATGTTTAACTCATTGGAAGACGGAATAGGTGCACTCGAATCAAAGATAAGACAATCTAAATAACAAAAAAGCCAAGTTTTTTAACTTGGCTTTTCTATTAAATGTTAGTTTTAAAATCTTGAACATCATCTCTGACTTCTTGTGCAAGTTTTTTTAACTCTTGCATGACTTTACGTATTCTTGTACCGGCAGTTTTGTTTGAACGAATAAAGAACTTTTCGAAATCGTCGTTTAAGTTGTATTTCTTACCGTCAATCTCAATCTCTTCAGTAAGTATTTTAACTAGTTTGTCATATTTGTCTAAATAGTCCATAGTGTCTTTTTTATTTTTATAGAGTATATATTTAATTTCGATTCTTCTTTATCGACCAACACAAAACAGCTTTCGTTTTTTAATATATACGTTATGAAAATATGTAAAGCTTGTTTAACAGAAAAACCTTTAGAGATGTTTAATAATTCGGGAAAATATAAAACATCAAAATGTAAAGAATGTATTAGAGAATATGGTAAAGAATATAATATTAAAAATAAAGAAAAAATAAAAGAACAAAATAAAATAAAATATCAAAATAATAAGGAATATTTTATTGATAAGTTTAAAGAATATTACAAAACAAATATAGATAAAATTCAAGCTTATAACAAAGAGTATAATATTACCAACAAAGAAAAAAGATCCGAGAAAAATAAAAAATATTATTTAGTAAATAAAGAAAATATAATTAATAAAAATACTGAATATACAAAAAATAGGAAAAAGGTTGATAATTTATTTAGGCTGAAAAGTAGTTTAAATACTACAATACATAATTCTTTTAATCGTAGTAAGTTTTCAAAAAGTGGCAAGACTGAAAATATAATAGGATGTACATTCACGGAATTCAAAGAATATTTAGAAAGTAAATTTGAGGATTGGATGAATTGGGAGAATAAAGGTCTTTATAATGGTGAACTAAATTTTGGATGGGATATTGATCATATCATACCGGTTTCTTCGGCAAAAACCGAAGAGGAAGTATTAAAATTAAATCACTATACAAATTTACAACCACTCTGTAGTAAAATGAACAGAGATATTAAAAAAAATAAAATAGTATGAAAAAATTTTCATTAGTTATAAACCAAAAAGTAGGTGAAGAACCAAAGAAAGAGTTAAAACAATTTAATGAAGAAGATATCTTCAAAGCGAAAGTTATGAATCTAATGGAAGACTTTTTGACTATCCAGACTTATGGTCCAGTTGATAGATATCTTAGAGCAGGAAACATCAAAATAGGTGGAAAAGAGACTTTCTTAGAAGCTTTGATGTCGTTGATGAGTGATAATTCTTTAAAAGATCAAGCAAAGATCCTAGAGAGCTTAAAGGGTCAAATAAAAGACTGGGATGCAATTGATACGAAAATACAAACCGTGAACGAAAAGATTGCCAAGACTTCCGAGAAAAATAAAACATTATCTCATAGAAATAAAATTATTTCTTTGTTTGAGAAGTATGGACATGACGAAGAGCTTCTTGTTCAGATAGCAGAAAACGATTCAAAGAAAATAAGTATTGCAGAATCTGCAAGACTTAGAGCAATCACTGCAGAATATATGTCGGAAGAAGGTAAATACCCTAAATCAACATTGAAAAGTATAGCAGAGAAATTCCACGCCAGACATAAAGAAATCGAAGGCTAAACATTCTGATTAAATCATATAGAATATTTATGGAAAATATAATAGATACGCTATTCGGAAACATGATTTTTTCGAACATATACTTCGTAGAATCAAATCCTGCTGAAGTAGAGACGATAGAGATAAAAAAAGTAAACTCTGAGATAAAGGAGATATCAAAAAAACAAACCTTTAAACTTTTAAGGAGTGAGATTACAAATGATGGTCTTCTTTCATTGAAGATAAGAGAACTAATAAAACATCGTCTTATAGTTTTGTTGAACTTCAACTCTAGAAACACCGAATTCAAATATTTCAAAGTTGGTTTTTTAAAAGGTTTTTTTTATAAGAAGAATCCAAAGAAAATATTGGAGAAGATTAATCAGTTCAGAGATTCTGATTGGATAATAACTTCTGAAAATATAATAAACGAACTCTCATCATTAGAGGAGTTTGAAAGTCTTTCTGGATACGGAGATATCAGACTTGTTGGAAAGATAGGTGAAACCATGGTTTTTAAGATGATGGATATCGAAAATGCAATCTATATAGGTAAAAAAGAATCAATAACTGCGGTTTTTAACAGAAACATTTTGCAAGAAAATAACAACATTCTAATAGAACATTTACTAACTGCTAACGATAGAGTGGAAAAAATAATGGTGCTTTAGCGATGTTGAGCAATGAACACTTAGAAATGCTTTGGGAAATGGCAGACATACATTTCCAATGTTTTGAGAAATTCTACAAAGAATATGGAATCTCATACGAAAGCGTGCTCGAGCTCAACCACAAAAAGATGATTGATATAGCCAACAATTGTGTTGACTGTGATCCAGATATTTTAGGATTCATATTCGAATCTATAATAAACGACTATAAGATGATGTTGAATAAGGAGAATCCTTATTCCGATCTTGAATTCGATTAACCAAGTAGCATACTCAATAAGTCGTCTCTCTTCATACTAACATCCTCAAAGTAAGAATACTCATAATAATTGTTCATGTTATTCTCATTGGTTACGTAAACGGTTAGAAACCCATTTCTTTCGTAAGTTCCTAAAACCTCATATAGTTTACCCTTTTCCAATAGTTTGTCTACCTGGTTCGGTGCTAATAATTCTTTAACACACTTCAACTGAGTTCCTTTTTGAATTTTCATCGCGCTCTTTATCTTTGTTGAGATAGCAGACATCACATAGTTTATGTTGAGCTTTCTAAAGTCGACACGTTCTTTTTCAACAACTTCCGTAAAAGTTTGTAACAATTTGTTAGTTAGTTCTATTTCTTTTTGAGGAACTTTGTCAAAGTTAAGAACTTCATCTACATACCATCTAATTTGATTAGATATACTTTCTTGACCAATCATAGATTTGTTGACTTCCAGTTCGTTTAGTATGATGTAGTTTACGATAGGAACAATCGCGTTTTTGAATCCTTCGACACTTTCGTTCTTTCTTGTTCCATATCCCATACGACCGTTTCTTCTCATTTGAGGACGGCTTTTCCAAGGCCCGTTCAGTAATCTATCGAACAAATCACTATCGTTGAATATGGCGTCAAATTTCTTTTGTGTCCTGTTTTTTATGAATGTTTTGAATCTTTCAGTTTTTGTGTGCTCGATGATTATTGGCTTCAGAGCTCTGAACGATTTTGTATTGGATATAGGAGCGAATCCGTGCAAATGACAAAATTTTAGAAACATAGAGAAATCCGCGAACTTACCTAAGCCAAGCGAATGCATAGCAGAGTAGTCAATTTCGTTTTTCTCGAACTGCTCAATTGCTGGAAAAATATTCTTAGCTGACGAAAAAGTCGCTAGATTTTTGTTGATTATGTCGTATGTTAGCTTCATTCGACAAAGATATAAAAATTATATTATATTGGAAATAATTTTTGGAAAAAAATCTCGTTCTAAATTTTGGATCTTAATAGCCAATGTTTCTGGTGTATCCAAAGATGATACCGGACATTTGAACTGTTCTATGATTTGACCTTCGTCATAGTTCTCATTCGCCCAATGTATAGTTATTCCACTTTCAGTATCGAAAGAATCTATGACTGCCTTATGTACATTCATTCCATACATTCCTTTTCCACCATACTTTGGAAGAAGTGCAGGATGTACATTAACGGTTCTAAACTCGTCAGTTATTTCCTTAGGTATCTTTAAAAGAAAACCTGCTAGAACAATCAAATCTGGTTTGATTGTTCTTAGCAGGTTTAGTACCTCACCATTTTCCAATTGGGTTTTGGAAATGATTGAGGAAGATAGGTTCTCATTTCGTGCTATGTCCAACACCTTTGCCCCAGAGTAGTTGCAAATTATCTTCGATACGACAACAGAGCTATTTCTGAAATAGTCTATTATGTTCTGTGCATTGGTTCCATTTCCCGACGCGAAAATGAGAATACTTTTCATTATTTTCCAAATACTTCTTTGTTGTAGTATTCGTCGAATCCTTCTAACAATGTAGAGATTGAAGAAGTTTTTTCACTTAGGATAATCTCGTCGATAAATCCAAAGTCTAATGCTTCTTGTGAATTCAACCACTTGTCTCTACGCGCCGCATCAAGAACGTATTGGAAGTCTCTTCCACTATTCTCTGCAAGCATCTTGAATAAGATGAAGTTGTATTTCTCAGACTCCATTTGAGAGATTCGGTTGTCAGCTACGTGTCCTTGTGCACCAGAACTAACTTGATGAATCATTACTTTTGAGAAGTTCAAAGAAGAACGCTTTCCTTTTGTTCCTGAAGAAAGAAGGATTGAACCCATAGATGCCGCCATACCCGTATTGATAGTAGCAACATCGGAGTTGATATATCTCATTACGTCTACAATACCAAGACCATGGAGAACTGATCCACCTGGAGAATTTATATGCATTGTGATATCTCTTTTTTCTACCGAATCTAAGTACATTAATTGTGCTTGAACAATATCACACATCTGTTGATTCACTGGTCCGGATACCCATATTATTCTATCTCGCATCAACCTTGAAAAAACATCCATCTGTGTTACTCTCATTTCCCTCTCTTCTAAAATATAGGGAGTTAGAGAGTTTTCAATAAGTTTGGTGTGATAATCCAATTTAGATGATGATATACCTTCACTTAGTAAGTAATTTTTAAAATCTTTTCCGTTTTCCATTTTTTAATTTTTATGATTTAACATAACCTCCAAAACAGAGACTATGTATTTTATAATATATAAAATAAAAAAGTTTATATGAAAAAAACATTTATTTATGGTTTATATTCAAATGTTGATGGTGTGATTAGATATATTGGTAAATCAGATAATCCTGCATATCGTCTAAAACGACATATCTATCAGGTAAATGATAGTAAAACTCATAAAAATTTTTGGATAAAGAGATTGATAAAAAATGGTGAAGAGTTAAAATATAAAATTTTAGAAGAGGTTTTATATGAAGAATGGCCTGAAAAAGAAAAAAATTGGATTTCAAAATTTGACAATTTGCTAAATACATCGATAGGTGGTTTAGGTGGCGGTGTTATAAAATATAAAATGACTTATGAGGAATGTAAAAAATATGTTAGTGAAAATTTATCAGTTAAAAGTAAAAATGAATGGTTGAAATGTGATATTCCGAATTATATCGCAAAAAATCCATATGAGGTATACAAAAATAGAGGGTGGATATCTTGGGGTGATTTTTTAGGAACTAATAGAGTTCAGGATAATAAGAAAGTGAGTTATATAAGTTATATGGATGCAAAAAAATGGATAATAGATAGTGAGAAAGTATTTAAAAATTCAAAAGAATATAAAAACTCAAACATACCATCTTTTTTACCAAAAAGACCAGAGAGGTATTATAAAGATAGAGGCTGGGTTTCTTGGTCGGATTTTTTATCAAATAATAGAGTTCAAAATCAAAAAAAGTTATTTATTGACTATAATGATTGTATTAATTGGTTGATTGAAAATCACAAAGAAATAAAAAGCCACACACATTGGAAAAAAATACGTAAAAATTTTCCAAATGAAATACCAACTAATCCTAATATTATTTACGCAAACAAAGGTTGGGTAAGTTGGAAAGATTTTTTTAATATTATTAATAATGGCCATTAAAATAGATGGCCATTATTTTACATACTTATATAAGCATCGAACGATTTGTTGTCTGTTGACATGTCTAAAGACTCCAACAACTCACCACCGTATCTTACTTTAGATACCATGTCGTCGATATAGAAATCATTTGTTCCTATTTCTCCCATAATGGTTATCTTTAATTTTGACAAATCAAAAGATTCATCTTCAAACTCGCTGATAAAAAATGTTCCTTTTTCACCAGCAACAGACATAAGTAGAAGATCTTCGTCTAAATCTTCTGAATTAAAATATTCATATTCAATAGTTTCTTCTTCATTATCTTGAAGATCGAATGCTCTTGCTTCGAATATCGTCTCACCAGTTTCATCAGTGATTTCTATATTAAACTCGTCGTTTGCGTTGAAGTTTCGATAAACATCACTTACTTCATACCAATCTGTTCCTAACACATCTGGGTCTTGAACGGCCTCATAAAGTTCTTGTCCTCCATCGACTGCTTCGATAAGTCTTTCCTTTGTTTCTTGGTCTACATGACCAAATGCTACTTCGGAACCATATCCAAAGATTCTAATAGTGTATTTCATTATTGTTGATTTAAAAAGTTTCCTGCTAAGTCTGCGTAGATTGGTGATCTTTTAAGTATTTCGTTGATTGTATCAAATCCAATATCTTGAAGCATAAATAACCAGTTTGTTTGTGTATAACTTGCTTCTTTCGCAACTACTTTACCTGTCGCCAAAAGTCTTATATCTTCTTTTGTGAAGTACAGGTCGTTTTTGCTGTTGTTTTCAACCGCAGTAAAATAACCCATTTTACAAAGATTGGTGAACATTGGTTCATTTAATAAAGTTCTAGTTTCTTTCATATTTGTTCTATTGTTTTTTGGAATAAAGTTTAGAACCTACACAAACGTTTTTCTCGTTTATTTTGGTTTTCGAACCCCACACATCCTTATTTATCATATGACAAGAATGGTTTTCTGTACCACCCACGGATCTTATCTTATCGGCGTACTGTCGGAACTTCAAACTATATGAGTTATTGTTAGTCCAGGGACATTCCTTACAGGGTTTACGACACATATTTTTTTATTTTATCTTTTCTTTTTTCGTTTCTTATTTTTTTAGATATTCTATCAGACACTATAGTATCAGACTCAGTAGTTGTGAAACTACTCTGACATGTTTTACAAACATAACTAAGCATTTTAACATTTATTTTCCTTGAAATTTTGTTAATCCATATTTCATTATCATATTCATTTAATACTGCAATAGAATATTTACAATAAGGACAATCTATATGTTGTTTCATAGTCCAATTTTATTTAATTGTCTTTCTCTCCATTCATCTAATGTTATGAATTGATTAGAGTAAGCTAGCATTCCTCCAAACATAGTATCTCCATCTGGATGCTTTTCTTCCAGTATATAGGTTTCCTCTGGTGATCCGGCTTCTATGATATCAGTGACGGTGTATATATTTCCAATCTTTACCGGAGTAAAGTAATCTTCTTCTATACACACTACTTGAAAGTATTCCATAAGCAAATATATCAAAAAATCCTTTAAAAACATGAGTTTTTTTTAAAACTTTTTAAAACCTTGGTGAACTAAGGGAATATAACACTCATACGGTTTTTAAGTAAGAAACCGTAAAAAAAATAAAATTATTCAGATGAATAAAGCAGAATTAGTAGAAGCGATTGCTAAAGAAACTGGTTTGACAAAAACTAAATCTGGTGAAGTACTTACGACAATCGTAAACACAATCACAGAATCTCTTAAAAACGGAGAAAAAGTTTCATTAGTAGGTTTCGGTACTTGGACAACAACCAAAAGAGCTGAGAGAAAAGGAAGAAATCCTAAAACTGGTGAGGAAATCACTATCGCGAGCAAAACTGTCGCTAAGTTTAGAGCGGGTAACGAATTGACTAAAGGTGTAAACTAATAATAGTTCGGTTACAAAAAAATAAGTCCTTAGAATTTCTGAGGACTTTTTTTATATATAGTATATGAAATATTTAAAGTCATACAAAGTATTCGAATCTACTATAATCTACGATATCGATTGGCATACACTACTTCCACAGGAAATGACCGTATTAAAAGATGGTGAACACTCTTTTAAAGTTGGAAATATAATGAAACATTCGGATATGGTTCAGGTAACATATGAAAATGAGAGTGATGAATGGGGTGCTCCAAGTACTTTGGAATTTGACTTTTACTTTTCACAAAACGGACATATGAGAATGGACATCGACATTACCTGGGGAGATTCGATGGCTTGTGAGTTCTATATGGAAAGTCCAAGTAAAGTAGGAGTAATTGAATACACATCATTTGGATCTAAAACAGATCCATCCAATACAATATTCGCATTAGATGATGATTCGTTGAAATCGTTTGTTGAATTTTTGAATAAGTTTGACGGATTTAGAGTTGATGTATCACAGTTTACATTTTTAGATAAAAATGATAACTATCAACCAAATTAAAATAGATTGATTATTTTCAACTCTTTCGTTTTACAATATTGTGCCATAAGTCTTTCCAATATAAAAGTGTGGAAAGTATAACAGGGTAATCCGGTTAGTCGCATTATGTCTGGAGTTCCACCATCGTACTTACACTTTCTCCAAGAAAGCTCTTTATATTTGGAATCCAACAAATATATCGCAGGTTTTATAATCGAATTAACATAATCACTATAGATTTCTTTCTTTGCAACAAAGAAGTTAGAGTTTATCATGAATTCTGGTGATTCTTTTGATAAGCCAAGATCATCACAAAGAGGGAAAAAGATTTCAAAGAACCCCGGATGTTCCAACTCTATAAAGTCAAATCCAAAAAATCTTGGAGAACTAATAGTTGAAAGACCATAAACTTCAAATCCAGGATTCATTTCAAGTCTATTCCTTAACATATCTTTTGTTATTGGTTTTCCGTTGAATAAGAACTTTGTTGCAAACTTATAGGAAAATATTCCCAAATACTCTTCTTCTATTGAGTAGTTGTCTATAATATCAATAATCGGATTATATTCAAATAAATAGGACTTTTGTGCAGGTGTTTTTATATGAGAGTTATCATATCTCTCATATTGTGCATTATGCGATACATCATATACTATACTATAGATTTTATAGTTCATCCTTTTTAAGATAGTCCCAGGGACAGTTTATGCAACCACTCTCACAACACATCGGTCTGATACTAATCAAGTATTCCTTTGTAAATACTCTCATTCGTATTCCATCAATCTCTTGCCAATAGAAGTCAACTCCTTCTATCAAATCCTCTATATGTAGTCTTTTGTGGTTGCACATATACTATATATTCTCTGACTCAAGTACTTTTTTGTCTCTTTCGTTTAATGCAGTCATTCCATACATATTTATCTTGTCAAGAACCGTGTCCTGGTCAAGATACATGTCAAGATAAGTGTCGAATAGTTCCTTAACTCTTTCTTCAACTCCAGGATAATCTTTTTCAGAATGTGTGCCAAAAAGAACTTCTTCCGAAATGTCTTTGACAGTATATCTTCTACTGTCGTAGACCAAATTGGTCAACTCAATCATCTTTTCCATTTCCCATTCGTAGAGTGCAGTAATCATTATTTCTCTACCTTCATCTCTACCGTAGGTCCCGTCTTCTTTAATGCATATTTCAACGACAAATTCCAACGCGTCCGCGAATTCCACCAAAACCTCTTTGGTGTGTTTTGGTATTTTTGAAATTATTTCATTGATTTCTTCTGTCATGTAGTCAGAATCAATTCTATATATCTTTCTCATTTTAAATAGTTTAATTCTTTAAGTGAATAGTAAATGAATAATACCGAAAATATAACTAATATCCAGGCAGAAGTCGAGATACTGTATGCCAAAAGAAGAAAGCTACACACTAAAGATACCCAATCACTTATACTTTTTGCTTTCCTTCTTTGACTTGGCATCTTCATCATAAGATAAGCTCTGAGTATCCTTCCACCATCCATAGGATATATCGGAATTATATTGAATATGAAAAGTATTAAGTTCACTGCTGCTAAGTTGACCAAAAATCCTACTCCGGGAAATAACGAAATGGTCACCATCGTCAATCCAAACAGGAACAGGTTGCTTAGAGGTCCCGCAGCAACGATAGGAATAATATCTCTTTCAGGACAATTATCTAGGTCTATCTCTGCAGCACCATAGAATAGATCAATGTAAATCTGGTGAACACGATATCCTAATCTATTTGCAGTAAAGGCATGTGCCAATTCGTGAACAAGAACAGATAAAAAGATTGCGAAAACCATTGTTGGACTAACCCAAGCAAATAGTAGCAAGAACCAAAGTTTTAAATAAACTGGTGATCCCTGAAAGGTAAACATTTTTAATTCTAATTTCATTTTGTTTTTATTTATTGTTATCAAATCTATTCCAAGTCTTGTTTGCGGTTTCAAGAAATTTGTCTATGACTTCTTTGGAAGCACCAAGCTTTTCCAACTCTTTTCTTTTCTCTTCTATCATCGCTTTTAGTTCTTCTTTTCTTTCGTCAGAAGGTTCAACCTCTTTTTTCTTTTTAAAGATGCTGAGTATGAAAGGTACGTTTACAAATCCCATTATAGTAAGTGCCAAATATCTTCGTTTGTTATTCTATCCTCGCTTCTCCACGATCCACCATATACACCATTGGGAAGTTCACTTGTGTATTCGATTGGATCCTTTTCGTTTAGTATGGCATCTATCCTTTGATCTCTATGAACTGCGGTTCCGTCTTCGATCCGTGTCCATCCTCTTTCCAAAAATTTGTAAGTTCTATGTGATATTCTTTTGTGAGAGTACATCTTAGCTTTACTATTCACAAAGAACACTTTGTTCTGGCAATGAAAGATTGCGTTTGGATAATTCTCGTATAGAGTCTCTCCGTCCCAACTTACACCACAACAACTGATGTCAACATTCTGTATTAAATCGACAAACCCTCTTTCGTAGTATCTTAAATCGGAATCTCTTTTGACTTGTATAACAGGTCTTATCAACTGAACAATTTTTGTTCCCTTCATCCAGGTTCTTGGTTCGTTTATAACATGAATATCCGAGTAAACAGATGCGAGGTCTTTTGGAGTAAGACTTTCGATGTAGGTGTATCCGTTCTCTTCTAAGGTTAACTCAACTAACTTACATGATTGTGAACCGACCAATATATCAATATCGTTGATTGGTTGACCAGCGATAATATCTCTAATAGCACCACCAAAGATCCTTACAAGTCTCTTTACTTTGACACCGTATTCGGAGGAGATAGGAACTCTGTTAAATAGCAACTTAGAGTCAAACTCTAAGTATTCGTCTAATGCTTCTTTTATCATGAGTTTGATTTAAACCAGTTTAGTATTTCATCGACCTTCAACTTCATTTCCTTCGCAGTTACTTTGTCATGAGCGACCGCATAAGACAACATCATTATAACATCCTTTTCAGTGTATTCTTTTTCGTCAAATGGAGAGACCATTACTGTACCATCGGAATGTAATTTCACATTACTAAAATTTAATGGATACTCTTCTTTGAAGGTTACATAAACTGTTTTTATTCGTTTTTCGGTTTGTATGTAAGGCCAAAGAAAA
>JACCDX011238445.1_pt1 | contig 32643 bp, 42 predicted proteins | sample 7449681 | NCBI WGS metagenome assembly JACCDX01 (sample SAMN15323450, study PRJNA562643) | freshwater metagenome | isolation source: river surface water | place: USA:Blue River Watershed | collected 2017-08-18
CCACTTCTTGTTGTTTGTGTAGCAGAAACAATTGGTACTCCGAACTCAACGGCAAGACCTCGCAATTCTTCAGCAATTGATTTAACATAGGTGTATGAATTGACATTTGCTCCTGCCTTAATTCTAGAACTGCAACAAATGTTAAGATAGTCAACAAAAATAATATCAGGTACGAAAGATTTCTTGAGATTAAGTTCATTCAATAGTGTTCTAAAGTGTGTAGTTGAGGCCGATGCAGTTGGATATTCTTTGATGATAAGTTTACCGACAGTCTTTTCTCTCAGACGGGCAATCTTTTTGTCATACAAATCTTTCGGCAACTCAACAAGTTCATCGACAGTTACATTTAAAAGATTCGCGTCAATGCGTTCTGCAATCTTTTCTTCAGCCATTTCAAGGGTGATATAAAGTACATTTTTACCCAAAGACAGACACGAAGCGGCAACATGACACATAAAAAGAGACTTACCAACACCGGTACCAGCAAGAGCGATATTAAGAGTTTTGGCAGGAAGACCACCTTTTGTAATCTTGTTGAAGTAGTCCAAGTCAAATGGGATTCTTTCTTCTTTTCTGTGGTAGAAATCGTATCGCTCATCTGAATTCTCCAAATAGTCATGGCCAACTGAATTGTCAAAACTTACCGCAAGAGCATCCGATAGTATCTTGGGAATCGAACCCTTGTCGTGCGTTTTGTCTTTGCCGTCAAGGATAGAAATAGACCCCAGTACTGCGTTGTATATGGCTTTCTCTTGACAAAACTTCTCTGTCTTGTCAACAAGCCATTCAATCTTGGATTCTTCTTTCTTAGATGATTCAATTTCCTGTAGATAAGATTCGCATCTCTCCAACTCGTCATTTGTAAGATTACGCCTCTCTTTGACGGCCAGACCAATTGATTCAATCGTTGGTGTAGTATTGTAAGTCTCCGTGAACGATGTAATTTCATCGAAGATAGTTCTTTCAGTTCTGTCTGAAAAGTATTCTTGTTTTAGGAATGGAAGTACTTTGCGTAGATAATCTTCATTGTAAACTAGGTTTTTCAGTATTGTCTGTTCCAGCTTCATCAATAATTTCCTGTTCAATATTGGATGACATAAGTTCTACGAGAAGGTCACCAATGTAATTTTTAAACTTCTCGTCTTTTTCCATCTTTGATGGTTTTGCATTTGTTGATTCTAACACATCGTATGCAAAAAGCAAGTACACAGAATCATTTTCTTCTTTGAACTTAACTTTGCCGTATTTGAAAACGGTATCCTTGTAAGGACCTTCCAAAAATTTTATGTGTACTATTGACGAATCATCCTTTGGATAGATGAAACAGTAGTCTACGCCCTCAACCATTTACTTCTTCCTCTGTCTGTAAAATCTCTGATGCAGCAACACGATACTTGTTTTCAACAAATTCCTGGAAGGACTTAGAATTCAAGATAGGAGTCCAGAACTCTTTCGTATCGGTATCTTTGATTCGGTGTTTATCACCAACTTCACCTGTTTCTTGGTTCACTTTTGCATACCAACCGTTAGTGGGTTTCACCACATGGCCCGATTCTAATGCAAGATCAAGCAAACCGGACCACTTACTAATACCACCTTCGAATGATACAGAAACAGGAATCTTCGACTTCTCTTTCACATAACGAGATTTCTCGACATTGATAATGAAGTTGTAACCAGTGATTTCTGTACCTTCTTTTTCTTGTTGACGACCAATGATGAAGATATTGTCAGCAGAGTAATAAGAACCTGTACCGCCACCAACGATATCTTTCGGGAACATACCAATTTCTTTGTAGGTATGATTGACAACAATCATTGGGATATCTTTGAGTGATAGGTGTGGAGTTACCATACGGAAAAGACTCTTGACCTGTTTGGCTCTAGACATATCGGCAACAGATTTTTGTTCAAGTGCATCTTCGACTTCTTTCTTTGATGCAAGATTACCAATCGAATCGACAACAATAATAACACGGTCATTTCGTTCCAGATTTGTAAGTTGTTGCATGATATCAAACTTCAACTGTTCGATATCGGTAATCGGTGTATGCAACACTCGGTCAGTATCAATACCAAAAGAATCGAAATAGGACTGTGGTGTACCGAATTCACTATCATAGAACAGTAGAGCTGCATCTTCATATTTCTCCAGATAGGACTTGGCCATCAGAAGTGAAAATGCAGTCTTGAAGTGTTTAGAAGGACCAGCCCACATTGTCAAACCTGGTGTCAATCCGCCATCTAGGCGACCAGATAGTGCAACATTGACAATCGGGACAGGAGTAGGAATCATGTCCTTTTCATTGAAGAACTTTGATTGTGATAGGATTGCAGAATCTTTGATACTGCTGTTCTTTTTAATTTTGTCAAGAATGCTCATGTGTGTTCCTTATGAAAAAAATGCATCAAGTGAATTCGTTTTCTCGGCTGACCATTTCATACAGTCAAGAATAACTTTGATGGGTTCCAAGAATGATTTTTCGAATTGTACATCATAATCAATATAATTGTCAAGCCCAAACTCTTTGGGCAACCTACCTGGATATGAAATTACGGTATCTTTAAAATGATTCGGCATCTTTAGATAAGTAAACTTAATCTTTTCGCCTTCTTGAATCATAGGATACTTCTTTGTTAAATTCATTTGTTTGAGGTGATGATTATATAGAATCGCACCTTTCACGTGAATCGGAGTTCCTTTTGTATAAAGAGTTACCGAATCTGCATAAGTTTTCAATCCATTCAGTCCACGAGGAAAAGATATTTCTTCAGGCGGCAATCTTTTGAATTCTTCTTTGAACTTTTGAATGAATTCTTGCACATCTTCTTCTGTACCATTCATCATCAGTTCAATTGTATCTTTCATCTTTTCACGAATGGCAGATGGAGTGGAAGATTTAATCATTTCGAGACCCATGACTTTCATCTTGGGTTTTGCATATTCAACGCCTTCGTTATTATAGACATTCAATATATAACGCTTCTTTGCGGTCCAAACACCTTTGTTTGAAAGGCCCTCGCGTTTCATCTGCATCTTCTGGTCATATGCATTTACATACGCAGCAAGTTCTTCGTAACTCCTATCAATAAATGGTTGAATCTTATCCTCACAGATACGATCCATGATGGAGATAACTTTCTTAGTGTCAGTTTGGTCTTTAACAAACTTGTTAATAACCGGACCAAGTTTAAGGTAAATAGAATCCGTATCCGATGCAATAACATAGTCTTCATCTTTTGTGCCCACCAGTTTGTTCATGTATTCATTGAGTTTATTTTCAATCCAACGAATAGACAATTGACCAGCAGTGGTAACACCAAGTGCCATGCGTAGGTCATAGAATCTGAAGTATTGAGATCCTAACGCACCATAAGCAGAGTTCAGTGAAACCTTTTTTGCAAGTTGAAGATTATTATATTTTGCGATTCGTTTTTCGATATCGTAATGTTTTGATTTGTCTTTTTCGTTCTCTTTTTCCTGTTGCGCCTGCAACATCATCTTCTTAAATTTCTTTCGGTCTTGATACATTTCTTCCAACATCTTAGGCAAGAAACCTTGAATGTCGGTTCGGAAGAATTGACCGTTTGGTGTAATTGTACAACCATTCAAATCGGTCAAATCGACAGACTTGGTCAATAACTTATCAACACTCACACTTTTCGAAACAATATTCCGCATCTCATCAGTATACTTCTCAGGTTCGATAAGAGTTTCGGGTGAGATATTATACTGCATCATCAAGTGTGGATACAGACTGTTCAGGTCGAATGATGCAACCCATTCGTGCATACCTACTTGTGGCACCTTAACATATGCGCCCTCAAATGCAGCATCTTTTTCTTTTACTTCACGAGGTGGTACGATAATGTTTTGTTGCAACAAATAGGAATATGTCATTGAATCCCACATTCTTGTTTGTGCAAAAACATCTTCGTAGTTTGATTTAGTATCATACGCAAGAGTCAAGGCCAATTCCAACAACTTTAGTTTATCTTCAAGTTTCAGAATCAGTTGAACGTCTTTGATGTTATACTCGATAAACTTTTGATAGTTTAGCTTGTAGAGTTGGTGTAGATTGTCATATTCATCATATGAAATCTTACCTTCGCCTAGTTCGACATTCGCAATATTATCAAGTCGATAGGATTCTTGTGACTTTCCACCCGGCGCATACCATTTGTAAAGTTCAATATAATCAAGTGCACCGACACCAACAATCTCATAGGCCTTCATTTGACGACCATTGATTACTGTTGTCCGTTCTGAAATCATATTCCAAGGAGAAAGTTTCTTAGAATAATCTTCACCGAGAATACGATTGAACCGGTTGATTAGATACGGAATATCGAAGAACTTGGTATTCCAACCAGTGATTACATCCGGACACCTATCAATCCAACCCTCTAGAAACTTTTTACAGAGAGTCCATTCATCTCGACACTTCATGTAAATTACATTGTCGTCAGAATTATCATAGTCTCCGCAACCATAAACATAAGTCCTACCATTCAGATAGGTAATTGTGATGGCTGTGATGGGTTCGTTGGCTTCATACGGATCTGGAAAACCATTCTCTGATCCGACTTCGATATCGACTACACCGATAGAAATCAGGTCAGGATCCCACTCGACCATATCAGGATGTCGATCTGCTATGAATGCATACTCATAACGAGTATTGCCATAAATTTTGGTCGAGTTGACCAAATCTTCGAATTGTTTTGTGTACTCTCGTGCTTCGCGAATACTATCAAAAACTTTTTTGTCTAGATAATCACCATTCAGTGATTTGAAGTTTGTAACTTTCTTCGATGGTATGTAAAGTGCAGGTGAATAGTCGATTTTCTGCTTTACTTTTTTACCATCAATTACACCACGGTAGAGAATCTTTCCACCGATTGACTGTACGTTTGTATAAAAACTCATGTAATAAGTTGTTTGTTAGGAAGGATGATGCCGGCGCCGAAAATTTGATTGTAGTTACTGATAAAATCTTCTGCTGGAACATATGAGTATATCACATGTTTCTTATCGAGGGCAATAGTCGAACCTTTCTTTTGTTCTGCGTGAATAGGAAAAGGTGCGAATCCTACGCTGGGCAGTCCGTCTTGACCACGAACTACTGCAATTCCTACAGGATTGACTAAGACAAATTCAGTTTCGGATTCCGATTGAATCTCACCTAGAACTTCTTCGTTGGTGATTAATTTAATTGCAAGAATTTTCATGATATGATATTCCAAAAAGGTGGAGCGGGTAGGGAGAGTCGAACTCCGCGATCTTCAGCTTGGAAGGCTGCTGGTGGCCCCTTCACCTGTCTACCCGCATAAATAAAAGAGATATAATTATATATGATTTTGTTTGGACATGCAAGGTGTCCCTGAAACATTTACCAATGTTTTTTATAACAAAATTTAAAGGAAAACCAAATGAATCTCAAAAAGTTGGCTGCGGCCTTACTTTTTGTTATGGGTACAGCTTTTGCGCAAACGACAAGTACACAAAGTACCACAGGTGGAACAACAACAAGTACGACCACACCAATTAATCAAGGATCATATGATTCTAAAACATTGGTCGATACCAACTCAACTTCAAATAGTACAAGTACTGTTACCACAAACAACAACAGTACCAGCACAAGTACGACCACAAGCACAAGCACGGTCAACAGCAACAATGTGAATACGAACAATAATGTGAACTCTGGTACTGTCACCTACAACAACAATAACAACAATGTACAAAGTGGTACAGTAACAAACATCAATCAGAATACCACAAATGGCACAGTCACAAATAATAATAACAATGTGATGAGTGGTTCAGTTACTTACACCAATAACAATGTGCAAAGTGGAACTGTAACAAACAATAATAACAATGTCAATACTAGCACAAGCAATTCTACCACTGTTAATACAAACAATAATATCAATAGTGGTACACAAACATTCAACAACAACAATGTGAGCGCTAGCACCAGTTCAAACACAAATACAAATTACAATGTAAACTCTGGTACACAGACATTTAACAATAACAACGTCAGCGTCAGTACAAACACAAACATCAATAAGAATGAGAATACTGGTACAATGACATACAATAACAATAATGTTAGCACAAGTACCAATATTAATAGAAATGAAAATACTGGTACGATGACCAATAATAATAACAATGTCAACACATCGACAAGTACCAGCACAAATACGAATGTAAACACAAGTACAAGTCAGAATACCAACGTAAACCAGAATATCAACTCCGGTACAATGACATATAACAATAATAATGTAAATGCGTCAACAAGTACTAGTACAAATACAAATGTTAACACAAACAATTCGACTGCAACAAATGTAAACCAAAACATACAGTCTGGTGAGATGACAAACCGCAATATTAATCAGAGTGAAATAACACAAAGAGTTATTCAACCTCCGCCAACAGCAATTGCTCCTGCAATGATGAGTATGGGTTCCGACCTCTGTGTGACAGGTGTTTCTGGTGCAACTCAAACTCAAGTTATGGGTATTAGTTTTGGTGCAACAAAAAGAGACTATAATTGCGAAAGATTAAAACTTTCTAAGACTCTTTTTGATATGGGTATGAAAGTGGCAGCTGTCGCTACGATGTGTCAAGACCGTAGAGTATTCGATGCCATGATGGCTGCAGGAACTCCTTGCCCATTTGATGGTTTGATTGGTGAACAAGCTAAAGTGGCTTGGGCTGCAAATCCTGATAGAATTCCAAAGGTGGTAAATGAATGAAAAAGTTTATAACCTGTCTATGGTTATTATTTTCACCACTGTCTTTTGGACAAACTAATACCTTAGACCCCACACAAGTATACACAACAGGTAATATTGTCGTGAATACGCCCCAAGGAGGCCCTTCTCCTTGGGTTAATGGTGTGTATCAAGATAGTTTGACATGTTGGACCTGGGGCAATCCTGGTTATTGTGGGCCAAATGCTATTGTCAGACCAGGTAATAATATCAATTTTTCTTTCGGTCAAACCGATTTGTATCAAAGTCGAGCTATAGCTAATATCCTTCCCAATTCTGGTACTGGATTGAGGGTAAACGGATATAATTTTAGTTTTATGGCAAAAAATGGCAACGGGTGGGATGATGGGAGAGTTGACTATCTTTATGCATATACACATTTCACCAATCAAAATAATCAAGTAGTTCATTATAAGACATATAATCTTACATATAATTTTGATTGGACGTCATTTAATTATAGTGAAACATTTAATACTCCGTTTGCATCTAAAGATTTAAAAAATGTAACTTATGGTTTCGTGGGTAGAGATAATAACGGCTGGGCTGGTCCTTATGGACCCGAAATTTACAATGTCAGTTTTAGTTTAAAATATTCTGTTGATCCGTGTGCTAACAATCCATTGTATAGTCCAACTTGTCCGGGTTATACAGAAGCTCTCGCAAAGTTGGCTTCAGCTCCAACAACAGCCACCATAACTGAAGTTGCAACAAATACAATAACTACAACGCCTCAACCTTCAACTACAACAACCACGACAACACAGTCACCAGTTGTTGAGACTTCTTCGCCGGCAACATCTTCGCCTTCCGTTGCATTAACTTCGTCAGGAAACAATAAAGAAACAACGGTAAATTCGAATGGTGTAACAATTGGTTTGAGTGTAGTGTCTAGAAATGCACAAAGAGAACAGGCAATTTCTATGCAGGCTGCACAATCAGCTGTGGCTGCAGCAGAACAAACCGCACAACAGGCACAACAAGAAGCGGTAAGTGTTGCACAATCATCAAGTGCGAATAGCGTTTCATTCTCATCTAGTCCAGTTGCAAAACAATTTCAGACTGTTGCAAAAGTTGAACAGACACAACAATCAGTGACAAGTCAATCTCAAAATTCATCAACTGTTTCCTCTTTTCAACCAAACGCACAACAGACAAGATCAACAGAAAATAGGAGTACATCTTTTTCTTTGTTACCAGAACAGGCACCAGTAGTTGCAACACAGTCTGTGCCGGCAATTACACAGGTAAACAATTTAATTATTAGTCAACCAGTTGTTTCCACTCCAATCATAAGTGCTGAACAACCTGTTTCAACTCAAGTTTCAACATCATTAAGTTTGTTGCCTCCGGTACCGACACAACAAATACAGACAGCATTTGTTCCTTTTACTGTGCAGGAAGTTAAAGAAAATAATCAAAATGTTCCAACATTCTCGCAATCACAAACAATTTTTAATAACAATGATTTACAGACTTCAGAAAGTCAAAAATTATTGACAGACAAAACAAATCCAATAAATCAAATAATCGAAAGTAAACCAGAGTTACAATCGTCACAAACCGTTCAACAAAAAACAACAGTGAACACAAATGCATCCGATAACGAAATTGCTGGCGGTGTTGGATTGGCCAGGATGGCAACAACTCCACCAGGATATGCGCAATATTTAAATCTCATGATTGCCGATGCATCTTTCTATGCGCCAAAAGAGATTTACAGAGGACAAAGAACGGTTGATAATGTTAGAGCGTTGAGAGCAATGAGCTCAGATAGACTACACCAACAAATGGTAGATTCACAATACGAGAGGAAGTAAAATGGCAGACGAAAAGGTAGATTTAAACAAGAAAGTAGACGAATTAGAAGCTGCAGCCAAAAAGTATGCAAGCAAAGATACTGTCATCAGTATTGGTGGTTATGAATTTACCCCGGCAAAATTAATGATTGCCGCCACAATTGTTTCATCAACACTAGGTGGTTTATATGGAGTTTTTGAAGTTTATAAAGACTACATCAGCATGAAAAAGAAAATTGCAGAATTCGTTTCTCCAGATTTGTCTGAATATGATAAACGATTAGCAGTTCTTGAGGGCGAGAGTCAGAAAACCAATGATTACACCAGAGACATTAAGAATGATTTAAAGAGTGATATTCGCCGTAATGAATCGGTGACAGAGCAGGTTGAAAGAAGTGTCAAATCAGCTCAGCGCGAAACAGAAGCTGAAATGCGTGAAATGCGTAAAGCAGTTCGTGAGGATTTAGAAAAGGCACGAACAGAAGCAAATGATATTCGCCGTGATATGGAAAGAACACGCAAGGAAATCAATTCTGAATTTTCAGCTGCGCGCCGAGAAATTACCAAAGAAGTTAACGACCTGAAGAAAGAGGTTGACAGTAAAATTCAGAAGGCAATGGATAATCCATTGGCAAACAAATGATTGATCCAATTACAGCACTAGCCGGCATACAGTCGGCTGTTGCTTTAGTTAAAAAAATATCCAAAACTGTAGACGATGTTGCATCGTTAGGACCAGTATTAGGTAAATATTTTGATGCCAAAAGCAACGCAACAAAGGCTGTGGTTGAAGCTAAGCGGAGTGGAAACAGTTCTAGTATGGGTGCCGCCATTCAAATTGAAATGGCTTTAGACCAGGCAAAACAATTCGAAAAGGAACTGCAACTTCTTTTCATGCAAGCCGGTAAAATTGATGTTTGGAACAATATAAAAGCTAGAGCTGCAGCCATGGACTTAGAAGCGGCTCGTGAAGCGAAAAGAGAAAAAGAAGCCCGAATGAGAAGAAGAAAGAAACTCTTTGAGGCTTTAGAATTGATTATTGGTGTAACTGTTCTTGTAGTCGGTCTCGTAGGACTTGCCTGGGGCGGTTATGAACTGTTTCAATATTGTCACACAACAGGAAGTTGCGGAAGATGAAATACTTAATATTACTTTCTTCACTCACTTTGGTTGCATGTACCGATCCGGTAGAAAAATGTGTGCAACAGAAACAAGAAAGTTGGCGTAAAAGTAATCCAAATGCCGATTACGGTAAATCTAGCTCAGCGAATGAGAAGTTCCGAAAGGAATGCGGCGGATTAAATAAGAAGTAGTGGTTGCGGGAGGTGGATTCGCACCACCGTTCTCTTGGTTATGAGCCAAGCGGATTACTTCTTTCCTATCCCGCGCATCTGGAGCGGCGTCTTGGATTCGCACCAAGCAAGTAAGTTGGACACCTACCCTGTTCTAAAACACACCGCATATTCTTTATATAGACAAATTATAACAGAAAAACTTGTAGAGTCAAGATGTTTTTGTGGTAAATTGGAGCGGGATACCAGAGTCGAACTGGTCACTAAACCTTGGCAAGGTTTCGTTTTACCGATAAACTAATCCCGCAAATTTTGGTCCGGCCACCAGGAATCGAACCTGGATTGATTGCTTAGAAGGCAACTGTATTATCCATTATACTATGGCCAGTGTCAAGCCTTTACATCAAGATTGCCGTATTTTTTTTCTTCTTCCTGTATTTGGCCTCTCTTATCATAAAAGTCCTGTATGGTGACTGTAGTATACTCTTTTAATGTCTTGTTGTCAACCACTGTTTTATAAGTCAAATGTTGTGTGTAATTTGACCACACATTGAAAACATTTTGTATACTCTCGACAATCATATACACTCCTTTTGGTGCATCGTGACGGGTTCGAACCGCCGACCTACGCCTTGTAAGGGCGCCGCTCTACCAGCTGAGCTAACGATGCATTATTCTACGATAGCGATAACATTGTCAACCGAAACTTTATAAGTTTCCTTGTCGATCTTTACCGCTTTGTTCCAGTCCAGTAAAACTTTATCGTTGACAGATACATCAACAACATCAGGTCCAATGTTTACAATTTCAGCAAAATCGGCTTCATCATTTCTTTGCAGAAGAATGCCGGATGCAGTTGTCAAATTCTTTTCTGAACGCTTTACAATAATATTATTACCTAGGGGTTTCATAATTAATCCTTTTCATTAAGCAACTTTTGCCATTGCAATAACATGTTTCAGTCTGTCAGCGGCATAAGATGCAGCAAATGCTTTTGGTTTTACCATTGGAACCACATTACATGTTCCTCTGATGTAACCAATTGCTTGTTGTACAACACATGAAGAACCATAATGCTCATCCGGATTAATATCTAGGTGAACCTCCACATGTCTATCTTCCAATACATCAATCAGTTGATGAAATAAGTCTGCTACTTTATAAACTTCATTCATTAAACGCATAGCAGGTTTACTTTTCTTTTGGTCATAGTCAAGTTCACGGTGAACTTCACCAAATATTTTGCAACCATGGCGACCATCAATATGAACCACAACAGCAAGAGTATAATCAGCATACCACTTATTGTTTACGCAAATTCGTTCCGAATCTACTCCCAAATAAATTTTGGTATCCGCACTCTGTTTCTGTACAAATTCTTTTACTTCTTCGATATTGAGTTTCAACATGATTATCACCTTTCTATATGGTACCGAGTGCTGGGATTGAACCAGCGACCACCGCCTTATCAAGACGATGCTCTACCACTGAGCTAACTCGGTATATAAATGCTCTGCATCCCCCGGCGGTAATTATAGTGTATCGAACCTTTGGAGTCCATTGACACACCCTCCACCCGCTCCCCGACAGGGACCGTTATCGCATTGCCAGCGCTGGTTCGGTAGGACCAGAACCACCCTGTAGACGTCATCTACCTTCTCATCGTCCGGGTCAGACTAGCCACTGACGAGGTGGCACGTTCGTCATATATGGTGGACCGCTGGAGGATCGAACTCCAACCTCCGCCGTGCAAAGGCGGCGTGCTCCCATTATCACTAGCAGCCCAATACTTCACTTACTGTTTTGACTTTCAGTATCTGTAGATTCTTCAGGCAAAGATTCTTTTTTCTTTTCGGAATCATTTTTCAAATCACGAGCAAAAATCATATCCCATCTTTTGGAATATTCTTCTTGTGTTACACTGAATGGTCTTGGTGTAGAACCTTTACCACCATCACTCATGGACATTTTAAATTCTCCTAATTAAATGGTCGGGGTGGTGGGACTCGAACTCACGACCTCCTGCTCCCAAAGCAGATGCGCTACCAGGCTGCGCTACACCCCGTTATTTGGTGCCCCCACCGTGAATCGAACACGGACCTGATGCTTACAAGGCAACTGCACGACCTTCATGCTACAGGGGCTATATACTGTTGTTTATGATATGCTTAACACGTTCTTCAATTTTCTTTCTATCATTATAACCTAAAAAGATCATAACATACTTTTCATCATTCTTCAAGGTAAACAACGCCAAACATTTACCAGCTGCCGTTGTTGTACCAGTTTTCGATATCAATATTTCAGAATTAAAAAGTTCAAGTAACCTATAATTTGTATTGTTTATACCGTATACTTGAGTCTTTTTATTGTTTGGTACTTCTATTTTATATGACAATGTACTTGACATATACTTTATTTTATCCAATCCAAAAGCATATGTCAATAACAATGTTAAATCTTTTGATGTTGAAATATTTTTAGAACTAATGCCAGATGCATCATCAAATGTGGTATTGTACATGCCGAGAAATTTAGCTTTGCGATTCATTGTTTCAATGAATTCGGTTCTTCCACCAGGATGACTTAGAGCTAAACTTTCTGCTGCATTGTTATCACTCTTGACCAACATCAATGTCATCAGTTCTTCTCTAGTGGCCGTTTTTTTGAAGAAGAAAACATTTTTAGTTTTAATCTTTTCTTCAAGGGAAACGCCACTATCGAGTACAACAATCGCAGTCATCAATTTTGTAATGCTTGCAATAGAACGTATCTGTGATGAGTTTTCGTCAATGACTATTTCATTCTTTGAAACATTATAAACATAAGTTGTTTGACCATAACAGACTAAAGAATAAAACGACATAACGATAAAAAGAATTAATTGTTTCATCGTATGTTTCCTTAAATTTGGCTCCCCGACCTGGGCTCGAACCAGGGACCTACGGATTAACAGTCCGGCGCTCTACCAACTGAGCTATCAGGGAATATATTACTATATATGGTGCCCCAGAGGAGACTCGAACTCCTAAAATTTGGCTTCTAAGACCAACACGTATACCAATTCCGTCACCGGGGCTAATTGGTGGAGAGCCAGGGATTCGAACCCCGTATGCCTGAGGCGACAGATTTACAGTCTGCTGAAGTCACCAATGCTTCTCGCTCTCCGTTATTTGGTGCCCGAAGCCGGACTTGAACCGGCACGCCTTGCGGCGGGAGATTTTAAGTCTCCTGTGTATACCTATTTCACCATTCGGGCATATTGGTAGGATGTGCGGGGTTCGAACCCACGACCAATAGATTAAAAGTCTACTGCTCTACCGACTGAGCTAACATCCCATTTGTTAATTCTGGAGTACGTGACAGGAATCGAACCTGCATAAAACGGATTTGCAATCCGCTCCCTAACCGTTCGGGTCACACGTACATTGTTTATCTGATTATGAAAAACTTCATAATTATATATAATATAGTAATTAAAAAAGGAGTTTATATGTTACATTGTATTATTTGTAATACTAATCTTTTCGGAAGACAAACTAAATTTTGTTCCTTAGATTGTAAGAATAAACACACAAATTTAAATCATCAAAATTATAAAAGTCAAAAAGATAAAGGTTTAAAAAACAAATTAAAACTTTTGGACTTAAAAGGAAAATATTGCCAAAAATGCGGTTATAACAAAAACATTTCTGCATTATGTTTTCACCATCTAAGAGATAAAAATTTTGGCATCGATATAAGAAAATGTTCGAATACTAGTTGGGTTAAACTAGTTGAAGAAGCAAATAAATGCATTGTTCTATGTCATAATTGTCATATGGAAGAACATTATCCTGAACATAATCTATGGTAGGCCGGGTTGGGGTCGAACCAACGATCAACAAATTATGAGTTTGCTGCTTTAACCTCTAAGCTACCGGCCCTTCTCTTGGTCCCGCCATGCGGAATCGAACCGCATCCTGGGTCTTATCTGGACGAAAGCGTTATAAGCGCTCCTGCTCTCCATGAGCTATGGCGGGAAATTGGCGGAGTGTATAGGATTCGAACCAATGATACCCTTATGAGGTATACTTTCTTAGCAGGAAAGCGCCTTCGACCAACTCGGCCAACACTCCGTGTCTTGGCGGAAACGGTGAGATTCGAACTCACGGAGCTTTTACACTCGACAGTTTTCAAGACTGTTGCAATAAACCGGACTCTGCCACGTTTCCATTACCATAAGGATGACAACTAAGCTTGACGCCTCCCTCATTCGTCAACATTTTACCCCATATACAAAGCCGGCAGGGTTAGAGGTACGTAGTGATAATTGATACTTAGGGCCCACTTTCACTTACAGGGCTCGCTGTGCCTTTTCTAACCGTATGCCTACAGTTGATTTCTCAACATCTACACTCAATTGTCATTCTTATGGCAGCCCCTGATGGATTCGAACCACCGCATGTCGGAATCAAAATCCGATGCCTTACCAACTTGGCTAAGGAGCTACAAGACTCTACAAATTTTTTAAGAACGAAACACGCAGTATACACCGTTTTTCAACTTTGTCAAGCGTGTGTTGTAAAAACACAACAAAAAACCTCTAGACCTTTCGGTGCTAGAGGTTTATATATGTTTATATGGGTATTATTTTTTCCACTTAATTGGCACAGAAACTATGGGTAAATCTGGATTTTTAAATCCTTCGAACACATCCCATAGTTTCTCTTTGGTGGCAAACTTGGTAAACAAACCCACTTCTCTGCCATATGCATCTATTTCCCATGGGTGTGTCCAGTATTCTATCTTATCGGAGTTTATTTTCTTGCCTCTCCAAGAGGATAACTGTTCATTTGTTTCACCGTAAATATATTGTTTCACGTGAACCATTTCATGGGCTAATGTGGAAAGTATATTCTTTACTTCGATACCTGGATGTATCTCAATTAAAAACTTTCGAGGTTGATTTCGGGTGTTTGTTTCTTCAATGGTTGCGTATCCGAAATCTTTTATTTTGTCAGTGAATCTAATTGTCGTGTGACAATTATTCCGAACTCTAGTATTTGTGATTAATTCGGACGCAAAGAAAGCCACAGCCCTTTCGATGTAAGGTTTGAATTCTTTATCGGGACAATTGACTATCTTAACTTTCATCAAATCTCCTAGGATTTTGATACAAAATGAAAGATCCCGATTTATTTAGGAAGTCAAATCTTTTCGACAGATACTCCTGCTTTTTCCAGGAATTTTATTCCACTGTCGTCCCGGTAGGAGTTTCGGTAATATACACTATTAATACCACTTTGGTATACTAATTTTGCACAATTTAAACAAGGTGCATGAGTAATAAACATGGCTGCACCATCACCAGATTCTGTAGATTTTGCTAACTTCGCAATAGCATTTGTTTCTGCGTGGAGGACTTCTGGTTTAGTTTTCCACTCATGGGTGAAATTCGTATCGAAAACATCAGGTTCGATTTCTTTTCGATAAACCACCAGGTCTTCACAATCATTATCCCAACCAGCGGGCATGCCATTATAACCGATTGAAATGATGCGATCATCTTTGACAATAATCGCACCAACATGTAATCTACGAGCCGAGGATAGTTCAGCGAACACCTCGGCTGTTTTCATAAACGCATCACGAAATTTTTGTTTCATTCTTCAGGATAATAATCATACTTACTTACACCACACTCTGGACATCCAACTTCTTCTGGTAGAGATTGCCAATCGGATTCACTCAGACGGTGATTGCATACGATACAAACATAGTCAACTTCTTTTTTTTGTTCTTCTGACATTATAGACCTCCTAGTACATTTTTGTAAGCATTGGCGTGTTTTTCTTCCACTCCCTTAAGCGCAGCAAAGCGTTTCTCTGCCAGTGCCAAAACTTTTTTAAATTGTTCCGCATGTTCTTTACTTTCATGAATTTGTTCTTGTGCTTCTTGTGCAGCGGCCAAATTACCCTCACTTTTGGCCTCAGCCTCAAATCCAGGATACATGACTGTGAATTCGTAGGTTTCACCTTCGATGGCTTTCTCAAGACATTCTTTGGTGCTGGGTTTACCAATCAACAGTTCTAAATGACCCCATGCATGTTTGATTTCTTGATCAGCAGTATGTTCAAAGTGTTTTGCAACATCTTCGAAACCTTCTTCACGAGCAATCTTTGCAAAGTATCGGTATTTGATATGTGCCATTGACTCTCCAGCCAATGCACTCTCTAGATTTTTTAATGTAACAGACATAGTTTTCCTTTCAAAAGTTAAGTAACCTCATGGATTACTTATAATAGTATATGTCTATGACAAGATAAAATCTAATTGTATTTTTCTATGATAATAATAGTTGGTGACTCAACCAAGAAGATTGCGCACAATCTTGTCCTTAATCATATCGGGCACAGAAAGATATGGCCACTCAAGTAGGAATGGGCATGTATTCATTGGACTCGTATTCTTCCATGCATTCTCACGCATGAAGATACGGACGAGATCCAGATGTTCCTCATTCTTAGGATCAAACAACTTACGATTAGCCATCAGTTGTTCATTCAATTTATTCAAAATCATTTTACAGTCTCCAAAGAATCCTTGCGCATGAGTTTAGGTGTTTCACGCACACTCGGATTTTTAATCACATAGACAAACACCACACCTTCGACTTCTTTGGTTTCCCAAGAAGGTGAGGTGTAGTAGACGTCCGTTCCATTACGAGGTCGAACTTTACGGAAAGTAATGTTTTGCTTTTTCATGGCATTCATTATACAAAAAATAATGGGCTCTGTCAAGAGCCCAATGGTTATTTACCGAATACCTTAAAACCTCTCGGGGTAATTCAGTCTTTCCCATTCCTCATCGGAAACAGGCCACCAATTCATTTTTCATCCTTAGAAACTAAAGGAATTTTCTTAACAAAATCTTGAGCTGTAATCATATTTTGCAGCCAAATCTTCAACATGCCGTTTGTGAGTTCAGCATTTTCGATTTCGATTTTATCGTTGATTTTGAATTCACGGGTAAAATTACGATTAGCGATTCCCTTGAAGATAAAATTATCTTGTTCGTCAGCATCTTGAGCATTGCCCTTGACGATTAGCTTATTACCCTCTAGAGTAACTTCAATATCAGACTTACCAAAACCAGCAACAGCCATTTCAATGACGTACTTGTTTTCTTTTACTTGTTTGATATTGTAGGGAGGATAACTGACAGCTTTCAGATTCTTTGACATTTCTTGGAGGTCCTTGAAAACATCATTGAAACCTACAGCAAAGGGATCAAACTTATGAAAGTCGAATAGATTAGTAATACCGTTCATATGGTTCTCCTTAATAAAGCGAGTTAAAAATACCAACCCAAAGGCGTTGGCCCGAGGAATTTATATGCAGCCTTTACCTCGGACTGCTGCTCCCATCCCGATTGGGACTGAGACTATATCAGTATTTATACTGAATGTCAATCTTTTTGTGCTTTTTTACCAATACTGTATTTCGGTATTAATTGCCAGTCTTTCTTTTCTTTATGGGAAATGATTTTAATTTGCGATAGGAAAATAGGTTCCGGCGTTTGTGTCTTTTCTTTTTTGACAATCTTTACCAGTCCCCAGTCCTCCAGTAGATTTGCAATTGCATTTCTCCGAGACAGGTCACTTTCAGTGATATCGGTAGGCTTGCCGTCCAGTGCGAAAAGTTCTTTAAAGTGAACTACGTAGTACTGTCCTCTTTTGTGGAGGATATGGCAAGATTGATATAAAATTTTTTCTTTCTTGGATGCAACACCAATTCGTGTCAATGTTTCGCGAACTTTCAGGAAATCATCCTGTTCATTTAGTGTCACCTCAACCAAATCTTCTACATTGATCATTTCATTCCGCCCTTATCTGTTATTATTTTTATCTCAGCGATTTGTTCATCGGAGAGAATAAGGAGGGCTTCTTTAGCCTTATTGTCAGAATAACCAAAAAAGGTCTTCACACACTCAATATTCTCTACTTTACTAGATTTTTGCCACGGTTGAAATTTCCGTTTCATCGATCTAATACTATTTAGATAATACTGGTATTGCATATCTTTATCTAATCCCGGATACATGTTCATTTCATTTACAAAAGGAACGCAATCCAAATGATAAGATAGTGCGCGATTAACTACAAAGGGTGCATAATCTTTTGCATCGATATCATCATTGATGACACACTTCTTTGTTTGTAGAATTGATGGTACGATTTCTTTGAAGATATCCGGCATTATTTGAACTCACAATCCACCATGATTTCGGTCAAACATGCCACCATATTAATTTCATGGTCAGCAACAAATGCAGCTTGATATTGATACTTCGCCAAAATGAGTACCAGTTGTGGTACCGAATTGGGCTTCAACACTTCATACAAACTATCATAAAGTTTGCGGAAGATACGTGAAGGATCATTGTCGAGGTTGTTTGTTGCCCACTTGCGAGCAGAACTGAAGTCCTTTTCTTTCAGAGCTTTAATCAACTCGTTTACTTGTACATCAGTAACAGAACTGAGAATTCCCTTATCGATACGACCGGATACAGAGTACCGCTGCAGTTCATTTAGAATGCGGCGATTATCTGGAAAGTGTTTCGTGATAACTGCTGCAACAACTTCCTTTTCGTATTCAACCTTTTCTTGTTCGAGAATCCACTCAACACGTTTGAAGAATTGTGCTGCAAGTTTTGCTTTGTTACCATTGACCTTGAAATCAACGACAGTACAACGTGAATGAATTGGATCAATAATTCGATTCTTGAAGTTACATGTGAAGATGAAGGAGCAGTTGGAAGCGAACTCCTCGATTGCACCACGCAACGCAGGTTGAGTTGAATTTGGATTTAGATAGTCCGCTTCGTCAATAATAACTACTTTGCGTCCACCAGACAAACTAACGGAAGATGCATAGTTCTTAATTTTGTTCCGCAGAACATCGATACCAGACTCATCAGAACCGTTGATGACAATAAAATCACAACCGACTTCATTACAGAGTGCTTTTGCAATGGTGGTCTTACCGACACCGGCAGTACCAGAAAGCAGGAGATTGGGAATCTCTTTTCGGTTTACATACTCTTGAAAAGTTGCCTTGATGTTATCAGGCAGGATGCAGTCTTCAACTTTCTGTGGGCGATACTTTTCTACCCACAACATGTGTTGTTCGTTCATTCAAATACTCCATAATATAATTAAATTTTATCACGCCACTCCCAACCAAAAACAAGAGTGATCATTTTTCTATGAAACCAATTTGGTTTACTAGAAACTGAAATGAGAAAGTTTGATGAAAGTGCCCAATATCCTACAACATTTGGAGGTTGATAAAATTTATATTTTTCAACATCTATGCTGTAGATTTCAGTGGGCACTCGACTCATTTGACCTCATTCATTCCTTCAAACAAAGCTTCGAATTCTTTATACTCGGCAACTTCTGACTGGAAGGATTGATTGCGTTGAACCTTAATCATCCTACGAAGAATCTTCTTTGGAATCTTAAAGTCATCGTATGCTGCGTCAATAATATCTCGTAGCTCAATCTTCTTGATGTCCATTTTGTCCATCACAAGTACAGCTTCACCGATATAACCTTTCAGTTTAACCAGTTGTTCTTCATCAAAAGAACCAAAAATTGTATTGACTTTCATAATCAGCCCTCAAACTTAGAGTGTTTCGCCTCGATGGCAATCCAATACTTCAGTGTATCATTTGAATTCTTGAATAGAGCAAGACCCTTTGATGAGATTTCCACTTCATAACTTCCTGGAATCATCTTCAGATTATCGGTACTGAAAACTGCTTTGAAGTTACTGCCATTACCATCAGCGACTTCAATCATATTTGTGTGTGCAGAATCATCCGAAGCGTTGAAACATGTCACATAAATCTTTTCGCCGTCAGATTCAATAGAAACATTAGGCGACTGTAGTACACTTGCAGACTTCATCACAGATGCAAAGTCATCTTCTTTGAATGTGAAGGCTACTTCGACACTAGGAAGATTCAACTCCTTTTCAGGTACAGTAACAATCATCGTCTTTGAAGTTTTGCGATACTTTGTTTTGCTACGACCACTCTTGAAGATTACATTTGATTCTTCGAAATCAACATCAGCATCCTTGAACAAGGAATGCACTGAAAGGAATTGATTCAGATCATAAATGCAAAAGTCTTCAGGAAAGCTGTCACTGACGGTGGCTTTAGCCAGTACCGTTTTCGAAGGTGACATTGTTGCTAGAAGATTACCTTGCCTAAACTCCAATCCAGGATTGATGTTCGCAAAGTTCTTCAGAATGTTTAGTGTGTCATTAGATAGTTTCATTATTTTCTCCATTATAAAACATAAACCATTGTACTTGCTTTTTACTCAACAGTCAAGTTTCCAACGGAATATTTCACATCATGTTCATACAAAAACATGAGACAACACATAGCGTGAGCCAAGTGGTGTTTACCAGATTCAGGATCAATTTCTTCTCCTTCTTTCCAGGCCCACAGGTGCCTTTGTAGTGCATCAAAGTACCTACGCTTAGAATCGTCAACATATTTCCAATTGTCGCGTTTGTATTTGTTTGCACCAAATGTCAACACATCTACTGTTGCTTTCAAAGCAAGTGGTGGCAGTAAACCGTATTCCAGTTTACCACTATCATACTTCAAACCTTCTTCATCAAAAGAAATTGTGTCGTCAAGATTACTAAAAGAAATTGTGTCGTCAATACTGATTGTTACGTTTGAAAGATCAATTGATGTTATAGGATTTTCATATTTCATCACATTTCTCCAACATAATTTGCCACAGCAGGCATGTCTCCCTTGAAGTGATAAGTACCAATGTGGTCAGCTCGCATCCAAGGGCACAAATAAATTGTACCACCAATATTTCTCCACCATTGGCAGAACATATAATCTTCTGACAAATAACGCTCTGATTCTTTATCGATTACTGTATCAAAGAAAGCATGAATGTAACGGCTACCATCGAAGTGTGCCTGACCCACATGGTCTGGCTTATACTTCAACTGAGGATAAGCTTCAGCAAAACGAGGGAAAACTTCTCGCTTTACCATCATAAAACCTGTTCCGATTTCTAGAACTTCTAGTGGTTCAGTAACAGAGAATTGTGCGGTACCACGAACGGGATTAAACACATAGTCGCCTGTAACCTTCTCCAAAAGATGAGGTTCAATATCAGGATTCTTTTCGATAGCCTTCTTCACAGACCGCCACTTGATGGCTTTCTTAGGATAAGGACCACCAATAACATCTTTATCGAGTGCCAACATTGCAATAACATCCCTAGGATCAAAGTGAATATCTGAATCTAGGAATAAAAGATTTGTACAGTCTGACCGATTTAGAAACTCGTCAACAAGATAGTTTCGTGCGCGAGTAATCAGAGATTCGTTAAAAAGGAAAGAGAACTTTACACTGACTCCATATTGAGCGCAAAGTGCTTGTAGGTCAAGACATGCCTTAGCATACAGGCCATGATTCATGCCGCCATACATTGGAGTTGCAACGAAGATGCTTTTCTTTTGTAGGTCTTCTTTTTTGATAGAAATTTCCATGTGTTCTCCGAAAATAAAAAAAAGGGGGAAGACCAACAAGTGGCCTCCCCCCTGTTAGTGCTGATTAGGCAACAAAAGTGTAACCTGAACGCAGAGCAGCGCGAACCATAGACTTGGTTGGGCGACCCATACGATAAACAGAAACCTTAGTACCGTCACCGCGAGTGCGGGTGTTGGTATAGATAACATTACCTTCTTGACGCAGTTCGTCAATGCGAGCAGAAACATTCTGAATACCGAAACGAGCACGAGCTTGTGCTGCACTCAAGGTGTTGTAGCCTTCAGTCTTGCTGAGGAAGTTCAGAATCTTTTGCTTAGCGGAAAGTTTGGACATAATAATCACTCCTTAAATTATAAAATTAAAAAAACCTTGTTTTCACAAGAGTTCACATCATACTATTATGTAGTGAACTTGTCAATGGTTTTTACGGTATACATGAATTATCTGCCAACCTGCGGCAGATATTTCTCCTTGGTTTGTTCCCAAGTTAGGAAAATCAAGTCATCATAGAACAGGTTCTCATAAGAGACAGTGTTCTTCTTTTTCAACATTGAAATCCTACCTTTGGCATACTTTGTTTTCCAAATATTTGCCAAGGTTTCTTCACTGGTATCAAAAGATTTTACCAGTTTATCTTCACCAATTTCTTTCCGTAGGAATTCATTGGTGTTATCATAGAGAGGTGAAAAGTAGATGCCTCTCTGATGTTCTGTGCGAATTAAGTTCTTAGGAATTTGCAACTTAGAGTATGCAAAGTTCAGCGAACGGTTTTTATGGTCGCGCTTGAGTGGAAGACCCTGTGGGTTCTTTGCTTCCCACCACTCAAAGTATTTGCGAGTATGGTTCTGTTTGATCCAGTCAAACACCATATTCATGGTTTTTCTTGTAGGTTCGAATGCAACCGAACCACTGGAGAAACCCATTTTATTCCAGTGTTCAAGACCATCATACTGAGAAAGTCCATTGGACTTGGTATTACCATACAATGATGTTGTGGTTACACCAACAAGTACATCACCATACTTTCGCTTCCAATCATTCTGTACAGTGTCTGCAAGACACAACAACGCAAGCAATTTACCGCCCATGTAATTATAACCTAGTGGTTGCAAAGGTACGATAGTCGAACCGATTGCAGTGTGGTTAATCATGTTTTGTTGTGTCTTTACATCTCTAGCCCAACCAATTGCGGTGTCTCTTGGAGTGAGATCCAAGAAGTCGGACGATATACAGATGACACCCAGGTAGTTCCCAGTAACTTCATCGACAATCGTGTAATATAGGTTACGCCCGATGTTCGAATTATTCTTCATCGTAGAAGAAAAGGTCCGAACGGTATTCCAGATATCAGTTTGATTTTCGTTTGATAGAACCAACTTTGGTTTTAGATTCACATAGTCATCCGGATCTTTGGGCATCCAAAAGTTTTTCTTAACCTTTTCGATGATCGACATTTGTGATGGATCGATCAAAACGTTTTGGTCACCGTCAAAGAGTGTACTTCGAACTTCTGTGGGATATTTTTCATGCACTTCGCACCACTTTTGGTACAAAGTGTACTCTCTCACATCCATCTGTGATGCATATGACAAATCTTTAATCAGTACTTCTTTTAAAGTATCTGTAGATATATTTTCAAATCTAGTCGGATCGTTTAGAACCTGCCATTGTTCCCACTGCTCATCAACGGTAGGTATAGGCTTCTTGAACTTTTTTGCCATTGTTTAGTACATTCTTGAATAGTTTATGTCGTCTTTTTTGACCAGAGGCAAGTGCCAATGGTTTTGCACGCTCAGTATATACTATTCCGTCCATGTGGTCAAGCTCATGTAGGAAAACACGAGCACTTATACCAGTCAGTTTCATAAACCTGGTAGTACCGGAATAATCCTGGTACTCAACTTCAATGTCTCTAGGTCTTGTAATCCTTAAACCTAATAGAGGAAAAGATAGGCAACCTTCTTCCATATGATATTCTCCGTGGGATGCCAATACTTTAGGATTAAAGAAAGCCACATATTGGTCATCAGTACCCATAACAAATACTCTTGCACGGATGCCACACTGGTTGGCTGACAAACCATAACCTCTGTACAATTTACAGGACTCAACAAGAGATTCGGATAGTTCAACTGGATCAATCGACTTATCTGAGAAATCAAACTCTGGCATCTTTTCTTTTAGAATTGGATCAGTCTCAGCAACAAGTTTCAAAATCTTTGGTTTTGGTTTCGGTGCTTCTACTTTTCTTTCGGTATCATAGATAATAATGTCATCTTTTTCCATAATAATTCCTTACTTGGCAAATATTCTATTGTATTGATTGTTGACACGAACGAATGTCGTACACTTACTTAGTTGTTTTAGGGAAGATGCGCCAACATATGTGCATGTACTGCGAATGCCACCCAACAAATCAAGTACGGTATCTTTGATTGCGCCGCGATATGGAACTTCAACAGTTCGACCTTCACTACTACGGTACTCTGCAACACCGCCATGGTGTTTCTCCATAGCAGTATCTGAACTCATGCCGTAGAAAGTAACTTTTCCGTTTTCGATGTGTCCGCCACCTTCATCGTGACCAGCAAACATACCGCCGAGCATTACGAAATCAGCACCGGCACCAAATGCCTTAGCAACATCGCCTGGGCAAGTACACCCACCATCAGCAATAATATGCGCTCCAAGACCGTGCGCTGCATCAGCGCATTCAATAATGGCGGATAGTTGAGGATACCCAACCCCAGTCTGGATACGAGTAGTACAAACTGAACCAGGACCGATGCCCACTTTAATAATGTCTGCTCCACGTAGAATTAACTCCTGTGTCATGTCTGCGGTAACCACATTACCAGCAATAATAGTTTTCGTTGGATGATTCTTTCGAATTTCGGCAACAAAATCGCCGAAGTGTTCCGAATAGCCGTTTGCAACATCAATACAAATAAATTGTATTTCTGTAAACACATTCAGAATTTGTTCCAACTTGGTATAATCTCGTTTACTTGTACCAGTGCTGACTGCGCAATTCTGACCAAAAATGTGTTCTTGATTGTGAATGAAAGATTCGAGGTCGTAACTTTTTACCAGACAGGTAAACAAATTATGTTCTTTCAATGTTGAAACCATTTCAAATGTTCCAACACCATCCATATTGGCAGCCATAATAGGAACACCAGACCATTCAAGACCACTGTGTTTGAATTTAAATGTACGATTCAAATCAACTTCTTTTCGACTAGACAATGTGCTGCGTTTCGGACGAATCAAAACATCACTATAGTCCAGTTTTACTTCATTCTCAATTCTCATTTTGCAATCCTCGAAAAGTTTCCTTTTTTCTCAAAACGAACCACACTGCGGAACTTATCAAACAATTGGTCACCTTTGTGTGAGATAACAAAGATATTCGTATCGGTTCCCATTTCGTGTATCAACTTTAGAAATTCTTCTGTGCCGCCAGTATCTAATGATGAATCAAACACTTCGTCTAGGATCAGAAGGTTGGTATTCGTACTGTTCTTTAACTTTGCCACTTGACGCCAAGTAAACAGAAGTGCCAAATCAATACGCATCTTTTCACCTTCGGAAAAATTTGCATAGGAGAATTCATCGCGGTGACGGCTCTTGATTGTTTCTTCAAAGTTTTCATTGATGTTGAAGTTGACAAAGAAATCCATTGCAGACAAATACTTGTTAATCAACTTGTTCATAATCGGCAAATACTGTTTAATAATCTTTGTCTTGATGCCAGTATCTTTTAACAGTGTCGATGCAAATTCGTAGTAATGTTTTTCAACCACTAATTCTTCTTTGGTCTTTGTGTAACCTTCAAGTTCAATTCGCAACTCTTTCAGTTTTTCGTTGACTTCTTCCAAGTTGTTTTTCTTGTTGGACAACTCGGTGATTTCTTTATTCAACTTGGTAATGTATTTGTTCAGTGCAACCAAAGTTGAATTGTGACTCACAATCTCATTGTTGTGTTCTAGAATATGCTTGTTGATCTTTTCGATCTCGTCAAGTCTCATGTTCAATTTTTGAACTTCTGTTTCAATCTCCTGCAATCCACTTATTTGTGTCGTGAGCTTGTTCTTGCGTTCGGCAATTTCTTCTACTTTGTGTTGTTCATCAATGTGTTGTTTGCATGTTGGGCAGTTATCATTGTTTTCATAGAACTCAATATCCTTTTCATTCTTTTTGATATTGGTTTCAATCTTTGCTTCCAACTGAAATAATTTCTTTAACTTATAAGAAATTGTAACTTCATCCATTATTTTACTCATCAAAACATCGACATGTTTCTGTATTAGTTTGATATCGGATTCTAGTACATTGATTTGTTGATTTGATACTTCTATCTCAAGTTGTTTCTTTTGAATTTCTTCATCATTCAGCTTTTTGTTTTCTTCAATATTCTGCAACTGAAGTTCAATCTTTTCTTCAGTCAGACTGATATTATAGTTTGTGGTAGAAGTTCGATCTTTGATATCCGACATTTTCGTTTTAACGATGTTGTTCATCGATGAAAATATTTGGATATCTAACAGGTCTTCTATCAGAGTCCGCCTGTCGGCGGCAGATAGTTGCATGAAAGGTGTGAAGGATGCTGAACCAAGGATGACTACTTGCGTAAACGATTTGAAGTTTAGCTTGAGAATCGAATTCTCTAGTACGTCTTGGTAATCCTTTGCAGCTGCATCCTGGTTCAGCAAAACACCGTTGCAGTGGATCTCAAACACATTTGGTTTGATGCCACGAATAACCTTGTAATTCTTTTTACCAATCGTAAACTCAACTTCAACAACTGCCTCTCTTTGATTAATCGAGTTTAACAGTTGTGGCTTATTTATCTTACGAAATGGTTTTCCAAACAAACCAAAGCAGAGTGCATCAAGAATGGTGGACTTACCTGCACCATTTTGACCAATGATAAGTGTGTTTGGAGATTTAGTTAAAACTACTTCTGTAAAGTTGGCGCCAGTCGAAAGAAAGTTGCGCCATCTTACCTTTTGAAATAAAATCATGTTTCTGTATTCAATGCCTCTATGTAGAGTTCTTTCATTAATGTTTTTAACTTGTCATTGCTGATACTGTCTTCTTTGACATTATCAATATACTTATTCAGTATCGTAAGCGTATCTTCGGCCTGATCTACGATATCATCATCAATACCTTCACTCAAGTCGGTAAAATCTTCTGCAATTGTAATGTCAACTGGATTTACATTATACAGATTGTTCATGAACTTGTCAAACAAATAAGGATTGGTCTTGTTGATTACCACCACTTTCACATAAGTGTTGGTGTAACTACTCAGGTCTCGGTTTGTAATCTCAGTGATTGTTTCCTGTTTGTCATCATAAAGAATCCTATGAAACATGTGATTAGGATTTTGTACGAACTGTAGTTCTCGACTTGCCAAATCAAACAAATGAAACCCGCGAGGATCATTATAATCTTGCCAAGTCAACTCGTAAGGATTACCAAGATAATAGATATCGTCTGCGCTCGACTTGTGATGATAATGCCCACTGAATGTCATATCGAACTTGCGGAAAAGTTCTCTACTCAAACCTTCTTCAGATGGCATACCACGATACATTGCAAAACCGGCAATCTCAAAATGTCCCATGCACAGTGTTGCAGATGTGTTTTTAATTTCTTCCATGCAGTTGTTGTAGTTCTCCGGACAAATCCAGGGAATCATACAAACATCAGAAGTTGTTTCGCCATAGTTGAGATGAATCGTTTGTGGTGAATCAATGACATTGATATTGTCGTATTCACGCAACAGTAGGTCTACAGAGTTGACCTCATTGGTATTCTTAAAATAGGTATCATGGTTACCTGCCAACATATGCACCTCAATGCCCATTTGATGTAGTGGGTCGAAGAACATATCTTTTGTTCGTTTCAGTGAATAGAAATTCACATACTTTCGCCTATCAAAGGTATCACCAAGAATCAACAGAGTGGTGATATTGTTTTCTTTGAGTGTAGGAAAGAAAGTATCTCGGTAAAACTTCTCATAGAAGTCCAAGAAATGAATTGAATCGTTTCTTGCTCCGAAATGTTGGTCAGTTATGATGGCTATTTTCATTATTTAATTTTTCCAAACGCCGGCTTTCGGCTTCGTACACACGTTTCCTCAAATTTGAACTGGAATAAGGATGATCTCTCTCATGGTAGAATATATCGATACCTTTGTCAAGGCAATATTGCTTTCCGGTAAACGATTTATTTCGATATTCTTCTCCTAGGAAACGAATGTGTATCGTTTGTGTTTTGAAAATGTTTTCCAAATCTTCTTCTGTTTCATATACCAAAACCTCATCGACATATTTACATGCCGAAATCTGTACGTAACGTTCATACAAAGATTGAACAGGTTTATTTTTGGTGTCCGGTCTATCGATTGTGGGATCAGACTGTAACGCAACGATAAGATGGTCACAATGTTGCTTTTCTATTTTTAGCATTGCAACATGCCCAGCATGAAACAAATCAAATGTGCTGCAATTAAAACCAACTTTCATAATATCACTCCATAAATTTTTCTACACCCTTTTTTGGTACAACCTTTTCATTCTTTTTGTTCTTCTTGGTATTCTCGTATGTCTCAATAAACTCTGCAATATTGTCATAGAGTTCAAACTGCTTTGTGGTACCGTCTTCAAACTCCATCATGTCGAACTCATCTAAAACGCCAAACATTTCAGTTGACTTGTACTTCACATACAACTGTTTCTTCTCTTTCTGGATGCGTCTGAGAAACGCGAAATAGATTATCTGTGTAAAGTATGCAAATGGATTCTTAGACTTCTGTGGATCGAAGTTTTCAAAATACATTAGGCAGTTTTCGATACCATCACCAATCATATCCTCACGGTGTGGATAATTGATGAAGTTTGGCTTGTGTGATAGACCTTCGGCAATCTTCATAAAGCATTCGCCGATGTAATTCGGAATCTTTGGCTTCGGTAATCCTTTTTCTTGGGCAGAAGCACAGGCTTCCTTGTACGCGACCAAAGCTTTTAGGAAATCTTCGTTGTTGATGTAGTGACCTTGTTTACTCATTAAAATATACCATAAAAAGTTGTTGACAGGGGCTTGACGAAATGTTAAATTCTCGGTGTAGCCCAGAATGACAAGACTAGTGGATTACTCCAGAACCATCTCCTAATGATTCCATTTCTTCCATTAACTGCTTGATTTTATCTAAGGAAGCATTCTTTATATCATGATTTTCCACCACCTCGTTTATCTTAGAGACCAATCCTTCATAGTACTCTTTGAAGGTATTGTTGGGGTTAATCATGAACAGAATGTCTGAATGTTTAATTCTTACCTTACTTGTTTCAGTGATAGCTACCGGTAACCACTGTTGAATCATCAGATGTGCGTTACGCACCTCAAATACCATTGGGTCTTCGATATCAACAGCTACAATAGATTCTTCTGTTACTTTGCAAATAACATCCAAACCGTCTTTGAATCTTAATATCTTGATGTTATTTTCCATTTTTAATTCCTATATTATAAATTTTAAACGGGAACTTTTCTTCTGTGTAGATTTTTACTCTCTCAACAAAATGTCGTAATGTAAAGTTCATATGTTTCTTATGTCTCAAATCATCAGCTATGTCGTAAAGTGTTGCTTTATCTTTGCTTTCAGATTGTCGTAACCCTCTTCCAATCGACTGCAAGTTTCGCACTCTTGATTTAGATGGTGACGCAAAAATAATGTTATGCAAATTCCTAATGTTAATTCCAGTAGAAAAAGTACCAAAACTAGCCACAACAATAGCATCATTTTCTTTCTCCATAATGGTTCTAATGTTTTCTCTGTCTTCGGTTTCTACACCACCATGCACAAAAAATACCTTTCGACCATTCGCCTTTTCTTGAATCATATTATACAATATCTTGCCATGTTTTTCAACCATTTGATACAATACAAGAGTATTTTTATTCAAGCTTACCGAAAGATTTCTGATAAAACGATTTCTATCGTGTGATGTAATCAGATATTCTATTTCTTGTTGATATGTCCAATCTTTGGATTCTTCACACACATCATCAGGATGTTTTAGTATTAAACATTTGATACCGAAATCCGCGAGTTGTTTCTTATCAATCAACTCTTTTGTCGAAATAACTTTTTCTGCCGTACCAAAAAGACCCTCTAAAACCAGTTTGTGTGTCTTGGTACCATCTAATGTGCCTGTCAAACCTATACGATATTTTGTATTGACAGCAGAAGTCATAATGTTTGTCAGTGACTGTGCTTTGAATAAATGCGCTTCGTCACCAATTATATATTGATATTGTTCGAAGTATTCTTTGGGTAACTGATAGAGAGATTGCCATGTCGATATGACAAGTTTTTTATCTGTATGCTTTTCTTTACCTTGATAGATACGATGCACATGTTCTTCCACATCAAAACCATTCTTTGTTGAATAGTCTTTGAAGTCTGAGTATAACTGTTCGACAAGAGATGTGGTCGGTACGATAATCAATCCTTTCAGGTCTTGATAATCCAACAACTGTCTAAACAAAAGATAGATGATGAGTGATTTACCAGAAGCTGTAGGTGAAACCAGTAACGCTCTCCGACTTTGCATTGCGTGTATGAATGCATTCAACTGGTGTTCTCTTACTTCTATAGGTACACCGCGTGACTGTAAATTCAACGAATCTGTGAACTTCTGCGCTTGGTATATACTAAATTCATCTTCTAGGTCTGCCCTAGTGTCATCGAATTCGTATGTGTATTCTCTTTCATCACAGAATTCTTTTAGATACGGTAATAAACCGAGATAAAGTGTATACGATTGTAGGTTGAACAAACGTATTTTGCCGTCCCATATTTTATTTCGGTATGCAGGAACGAACTGATAACCTGGAACAAAGAAAGTGAAATACTCCGATAACTCTTTTGCTAAATGTTTCTCGCAAATTATCTTTGCATGTACTTCATCTTTCTTGCTTATAACAATATCACTGCCCATTAATAAACTTTTCCCAACTTATAAAGTCCCGTAACTGCCATGTGCGTTGTTTCAATTCATTCAGTATGGCTTCAATTACCGAGACAGATTCATCATGATAGACTTTCTTTTCGAGTAACCGAATTAAATCTTTGTCACTCTCTAAGTATGTATTAATGTCGGATTTGAGTGTAAACGGGAACGGTTCCCATCCGTTTTCTTCAAGTTCTTCTTGCGATAGTTTACCGGTGTAGTATTCCCACTTCAACTTTCGCATCTTTAGGTAATCAAAGTTGGCTTTCTTTGAGGCCATCTTGTGTTTAACTAAAACATTGATATACTTGCTGTGCAAAATGGGTATGCGAATCAGTTCTTTGCTGGGTTCAGTCTGATCGATGACTGCATCTTTTTCCCATTCTTCTAAGATTTTTTCAAGTTCCATAATAAAATACAATAATAAAATTTCATTATAACATAAACTGGTTATCAGGTCAAGTACTTATATGATTGATACCTAAATGTTGCTCGAGCGGTAACGATGCTGTCTGCCGATAATCTGGTATCGAATGTGATATCACTCATTGTCAACGGAAACACATTTGTGAATTCGATTCTGAGAATCGGATTATTTAATGCACTCAGTACTGTCAGGGTCGCATCGGAGAAGTGTTTATGTATTTGTAGTTCTTTGCTATGGTCTCGCTTTTCAAAACCATCTGGATCAGCGATGGAGACGAACCAGTTGTATAGATTTTTCCATGAAGCCAGTTCTTCATCGACAATGAATTCTATGTCCAATGGATCATAGGTCAACTTGGTACCTGGTGAAAACAAATCAAGGAAAGGAGTTACATGAGTTACTTCACCCAGTTGTATGCTAGGTATGTTGACGGATTGACAAAAATATTGTACATCCGATATTCTACTGAATGTCAGTAGAAACTTTGTAGGTTGTAGTGGATTGGTATTTTGTGGGTTTCTATTCAGAGCAGCCATGCGAATCTCCTTTTAAGGTATTTAGGAGACAAAAAAAGAGGGCACCGAAGTGCCCCCTTTGAAGTGTCACTCTGCGGTGACTCAAAAATTACATCAGGTTCTTGACAGCGAAGATACGGTAGTAAACGTTCGAACGAGCGTTCAGTGCACCGTTGCCACTTGTCAGACCAGTTGCAAATGGGTTTGCAACCATGCCATAACGGGTCTTGAAACCAATCTTTGGCTGGAATGTGAACTGATCAACTGCACGAACCATTTGCAGAGGTACGTATGGGCAGTAGAACAGACCAGCGTCATAAGGAGAAGTACCCTTATAACCAACTGTTACCAGTTCTTGGTTAGAAGTATAACCACCGAAATATGGATCGATGTAAACCTTGATGCGGCCATGCAGCAGACCAGCAAATGTGTTGCCAGTGTCATCTACTTGCAGGTCAGCAGACAGAGCAGGTGTATAAGAAAGAACACCAGCCATAGCCATAGCGGAAGCAACGTCTGACGAAACGATCAGAACGTTACCCTTGCCTCTACGAGTCTGCTTGGCAATTACGTTAGCGTCACGCTCGATCTGGAAAATCAGACCCTTGAAACGCTCAACAGACCAACGACCGTTAGAGTCAGTGTCCAGGTCGAAAGCACCAGCTGTAGTTACGCCGTACTGAGCACCTGCAACAGCAGTTGTGTAGATTGTACGGATAACTTCACGGTTGATTTCAGCCAGAATTTCTGTAGACAGAATGTTAGACAGTTCTGTCTCGGCGTCCAGACCGTGAATTGCCTTCAGGTCTTGAGCCAGTTCTAACGAGTATTCAGCCTTCAGTGCGCGTGACTGAGCAGTAACGGTAACCTTCTCAATCGAGAATGCCATTTGCTGGAAAGCAGGATTGCTATCAGCACCCAGACCTTCAGCAGTTGCTGTTGGCAGACCGATACCAGTTGTGTAACTGTTAGCAGTCAGGTCTAGACCAGCGTTAGTAACAACGTCAGTTGCGTTGTTGCCACGGAAGCCGTATGGGTTAGCAGCAGAACCAGTACCAGAGAAAATGGTATTAGCTTCGTTGAAGAAAGCTTCGTTGCTGTTTGAAGGAGCGCCAGACTGAGTGTTGTAACGTGCGCGCATTGCGAAGATCAGGCCTGTAGGACCTGTCATTGGCTGAACGCCAGCAACGTCATAAGCAATCA
>JACCDX010946421.1_pt1 | contig 32618 bp, 44 predicted proteins | sample 7449681 | NCBI WGS metagenome assembly JACCDX01 (sample SAMN15323450, study PRJNA562643) | freshwater metagenome | isolation source: river surface water | place: USA:Blue River Watershed | collected 2017-08-18
GAAAGTAGTTCCAGTCTGACAGCAATACGGGCGTTAGATCCATCTTCGATCTGCGGATAAACCACTTGTCACGGTGCATGTCCAGGCCATCCACTAGATTGCTGTAGCAGCTATCAATTAGATACAGTGACTCCGCGCCCTCTAGTACTCGGAGCCAGTCTAGTGCATTATCTGTGACACCTTCCCGGATCTTTACCACTTGATAGCCCGCTGCTTCAGCTTCTGACCAGTCTAGATCTACACGTACATCCGAACCTTGATCATGTACTACTATATACTTGTCCCCAGTAACTACAGCATTATATACACGATCCTCTGCAACGGGGTCACGAGTTATACACTCAGCCAACCGTTGTTTGTTCTTAAATGGCACTCCCGCCACTGCATACTTGTATTGATCAAACTTTAATATTGGGAACAAGTCCGGATCACTTAGTTCGGGCATATTGCTTAGGAACTGATACAAGCATATGATGTCCTCACAGTCCCTATACTTCAAGTTATTGAGTGCATGGAAGTAAAAGAACGACCCATCACGAGTAGTCTTTAACGGGATCCATTCTACCCAAGGAGCACACTTACGCATTGTGCTAATAAACTCTTCACAAATGGGCCAGAGAATCTCATCGTATCCAGCCTCCTTATAGTGCAGTGCAATGGGCAGAGCAATGATCAGATCGCCCAATCCACGCGACTGTATAATACCTATCCTTCTAGTCATATATCCTTTACAACGGGGTCACTGTATATACAGTTACTTTCTAGTGTTACGTGCGATCTCAGCTAACATGCGATCACGCTCACGTTGCTTATACTGATAGCTCTTGTAAAAGAACACAGCAAAGAAACCAATGAAGAAACTTTTAAGTATGCGCCCCATATAAACCTTTCAACTCTACTTAGTGTATAAGCAATATTATACAACGGGGTCGTGGTTTTGTCAATCAAATGTGTGGCAAAACCGTGACAAAACCGTCAAGAATCGGTGGTGATTCGGTGGGATTTGACCTGGTTTTTGGCAGAAAATCGTCCAAAAAGTGTTGTTTCTACGCTGAAAACTGTAGTGTATAGTAGAAATTATGGTGAAGGTGATGAGACACTATGCTAGAATGGTGCCAACCGTATTCCACAGTGTCTCACCGTGTTCCTACTATAATTCACTATAATTCACCATACCCCCACTATAGTCCAATATAATACCAAAGTAAATTCTTACCCTATACCAAAGTAAATCTACCGTAGAGTTTGAGCTTCTAAACTCTGGCGCATAAGATCGGAGATCTTATCGCTTTACAACGGGGTCTTATATACACTATGCTATTGCTTATACAGTTGTTTAATATACAGTGAGCAGATTGAGACTATACAATCTCATCGCTTATACACTAGTGTATCCGCAGTTGTTATAGTATTAGTTTAGAATTCGCTTGATATGGCTGCTAGTATGATCAGCAGAGGTATGCTGTATAAGTGTAGATAGTAACAGGCCGCTACTATTATGAATATCCACAAGATGTGATATACATTGAACGCTATAGGATTAGTGTCAGGATCTATCAGCTTGATCAGTCTTTTAAGCATAGTTTCTTCAACACTAGATTACGTGCATAAAAGTCGTGCTCACATACACTTGATAATAAGCCCAGGATTAGACCCAATTGATGAGCACGACGGGTAGAGACATCGTGGCCAGCAAAACGGCTGTTTTCCGTTTCTCTTGCGCTCCATTGCAGTAGGGCCTGTTCTAACTGTTTTTTATGCATGGGGTATTTATCTGTATAAGTATGCGATTGGAGTTGTTGATATGTATAATTTTGTATTTGATGTAGATGGCACACTGACACCTAGTCGTGGGCTTATGGACCCGGAATTTAAAGCGTGGTTTAAGTCCTGGGCGGAGCATAAACCTGTCTATTTGATCACGGGTTCGGACTACCCAAAAACTGTTGAACAAGTGGGCCGGGATCTTGCTGAGTTTGTCACGGGGGTTTATAACTGTGCGGGCAACTATTTCTATCGTCAGGGTGTGCTAGAAAGCTCGCGTGATTGGGCTTTAACACCTGAACAAGAGGGTTATCTGCGTGGGCTTTTGGCTGCTAGTACATGGCCCATCAAGACTGGACAACACATTGAAAGCCGCGGGGGTTTGGTTAATTTCTCAACTCTAGGGCGTGGTGCTACAGTTGAACAGCGTGGGTTGTATGAAGCTTGGGATAGAAGTAATCAAGAGCGCCGTAAGTTGGCTCTGCTGATCGAGATGGAATACCCCGAATTATCCGCTACTGTTGCCGGGGCAACGGGCATCGACATATACCCTCGGGGTTGGGACAAAGCACAGATTGCCGACAGTATTGACAACATAGTGTTCTTCGGGGACCGGACAGAACAGGGTGGTAACGATTGGAGTTTGGCCCAGCGAGCCCATAGGGTACATGCAGTTACATCGTGGGAAGATACCCGCAGGATTTTAGCTGAGCTGTATGTTCCTCAACTAGAAGAGGCTGCTGACGCTTCTAGCTCTTGAACTGCTACCTGTAGCTGAAATATGTTGGCCAACAATTCTGGGCTGGGCTCTTGATTATAAGCAGTCTGTAGCTCGGCCAAGTTGGCCCGTAACATGTGTAGGGTATCGGTGGTGTTCATGAGAATATTTATAGGCTAAATATAGCGGAGATTAAAATAACATGGCAGGCTTCTTTTCAGGTACTGGTAGCACTACTGAGCTGGGTAGGGTAGCTCGAGCTCTATACAGCTACGGCCTGGGCACCCAAGTGGGCTTATACTCACCCTGCTGGACCTACTACGGTGGCGGCGCCAGTAACGTACAATTGAGCAGTTCCTTTGCGGGACGCTACTATCCATATACCTACTGATCAAAACCAGTAACTTCTGTTATATAGGGTGTTAAATACACCAAAGGAGTTATATCAATGGATATCGCAAAGGTTAGACAATTACTAGATGGGCACTGCGAATACCAAAGTGCTTGGGAATTTAAGAATTTTGTACTAGAGGCCTATGGAGAGCATCAACCCAGGGCTGTACATGACATGCTATGCAAACGTCGCACACTAGAAGATCAACTGAGCCGTCTTCCTGTACAAGAAGACAGCCTACGCAGTAACCTCATTGCCGAACAGCAACAGGTAGATCAGTGGCTAGATCAATGGACAGCCGAAGAACTGGCCCAACAACTAGAGCAGTTTGAAGCGGGCGAAGAACAGTACTGGGTCGAACGTCTGGGTCGTGAAGCTGTGGTAGATCTCATGACTACGGGCAGGGTTGGCCGAGACACCATGTCCAAGGCTGTACTACTCAGTGAGGACAACTATCGCAGATTTGTGGAAGTATCGGGCACTATTGGCAATGTGATCAACACTATTACTAGAGAAGTAGAAACAGCCCAGGGCTATACTCTACCGGAGAACATGCCAAGATGAGCTTACTTAACAAGGCCCTAAAGCAGAACGTCCCTACTCAGCCCAACTCCTCTGCAACATCCAGCCCAGCTCCAGTTAGCCGGGCTCCTGAACCCCCTAGAGAGGATTCTGAGATACGTCTAGCTGTATGCGTACCCTGCAGAGAAATGATGCACAGTGTATTCAGCCATAACCTGCACAGCATGTTGCAGTACAATTGGCAAAAGGGTATAGAAACCAAGGTGTTTTATAACATGACGACCCTACTACAGGCCCAGCGTGAAAATCTGGTAAATGCCGCACGTTCGTGGGCAGCTACCCACATTCTATGGTTGGACTCAGATATGAGCTTCCCGTTCTATACAGCCTATAAGCTGCTGGACCACAAGGAAGCCATTGTTGGCGGTAACTATACAACTAGACAGTTACCCTACAAAACTGTGGCCTATAAAGAATTAGGAGGTAACTGGGATTCATATCTTAAGCATAGTAAAGATACTCCTATAACTAAAGAGCTGATCGAAGTAGAGGGCATGGGCATGGGCTGTATGCTGACACGTATTGATGTGTTTGATACTATTGAAAAGCCCTACTTTCCTGTGACATGGATGCAGGAAGCTGAAGACTACCTAGGGGAAGATATTAATTTCTGCAAGGCCGTTAGGGACAAGGGCCATAGGATCTGGGTAGATGACATACTCAGCAGACAATTAAATCACTTGGGTACGTTTGCATTCGGACATGACCTAGTTACTGGCTAAATAGTCGTAATATTTGATTAGGATTTAATATGGCAGGCGCAGGCGTATTTCCAAAAACTTCGACGTTAGATGTAATTTATCAAGCGGACTATAACACTATTCAATCGACGATTGCGGGTGTGTTATCTACTTACTACGGACAAACAATGACCAGCAGTCAAGTAGCATCCAATCCTGTGATTAATGACGCAGAGTGGGATAACCTACGTGTTGATATTAATAAATGTTATAAACACATCACAGGTGCCGATAGCACAATCAATGATGCTGCTGAAGGTAATCTAGTTTTAGCCGCTGATGCTAATGCTTACAAGACCGCCGCTGATTACTGTGAAACTAACAAGGCTACAGTTCATAGTTCGCAACTTACTTCTAGTGTATTATCTCAAAGTCTAACAGGACCTTGGAACAGCATCCATACTTGGATATACACCTTCTCATGGCCAGGTGCAGACGCCGCTAATTATTGGTTTAACCTAGGCGGGTATTTTGTTGTAGATGTTAGCGGATCAAACAGTACTGGCACAGCTAAAGACATCGATTGGCAAGATAACATTTTGAATGCGATCGCTACTCAAACATATACAAATACTCAATGGGATGCTGGTACAAACATAGATGTCTATGAGTATGGCAACAACGCCAAATATACTGAAAACTATGCTCGAATTCAAATTACAAAAGTTAGTGCTACTCAGTTAGATATTACTGTTACTTTAAGCGAAGCAGACGTAGGTGATCAAACTGGAACTGGACCAGCAGTTGATGAAGATGTTAATACAGATGCTGCCGCATCAATAACCTACTACAGCAGTACCGATGCTATTGTTGCGCCATCTATTATTACTATTTCTGCAGGATCTTGGTAATCAATAACTAGCTTTCCTGCCCTTAGTTTAGTATAATTAAGGGTATGGAAAATCTAGATCAACAACTCGAAGAAGCTCTCAGCTTTGCCCAATATCAATCAACCCTTAACCAACAGAGACGACTGTTAAAAGAACAGTTCGAAACAGATACTGTTGTGGCCTACAATGGGGGCCTGTTTAAAGTTACACAAGAATGGTTAGGTGGATTTAATATTAATTGTAATTGGTGTCTTGACTCTAGGGATACTCCTATTAAAATTGACAACCCCCAGGAATTGTTTGATCAGGCATTGGCTGCATATACTAAAGCAATTACTAAGTATGGCGAAGAATATCAAAAGTTAAGAACGCAACGTAGTGTTAGGAGTCTAACAGACCTATGAATCGCGGAGTTCTGTTATTCGCCCATAATAACGAAAAGATCAATTATGGCCTAATGGCTTTTTGGTTAGCGGCCAGGATATCCGATCATTTAGGAGTAGGTACTAGTTTAGTTACGGATCAAAAGACCTGTGACCAGATGCAGGCCATCAACCCTAGATGGAAAGATCGTTTTGATAAAATAATACTACAAGATAGTCTAGCAACACAGACTAAACGATATGGGAGTCCAGACAACCAACTAACATTTCATAACCTAGATAGAATTGATGCATGGGGGCTAACTCCATACAACGAAACTATTGTGATGGATACTGACATTGTCATTCAAACTTCTGCTTTGTCTAAACTATGGGGATCAGCTGAAGATCTAATTGTATGTGATACTAGTACCGATCTTTATGGCAACACTGATTCTGAATTTAAATGGGTTAGCGAACGTAGTATTAAGTTCTTCTGGGCCACGGTATTTTATTTTAAAAAGACTGAGACTGTTAAACAATTCTTTCAAACCTGCCAATGGGTCAAAAGAAATTATAATTGGTTATCCCATGTCTATGAGCTACCTGCTGGGCCTGTTCGCAACGATTTTGTTTGGAGTATTGCTCTACACACTCTTAATCATCCTGCATCCACTATCCCTTTTAATCTTTTACACAGTAACTTTGAAGATAGGGTAATTGACATGACTGCGTCTAGTCTAAAGTTTTTAACACCTAAAGGTCTTTGCAAAGTTGAACAAGATGTTCATGTGTTTAACAAGTTTGATTTATTGGAACAGATCAACAAGGAGATAGCATGACGCAGGGATACCTAGTAATGGCACAAGGTGCAGAATATGCACATCAAGCAGAACATCTTGCGACTAGCATTAGAAAAACTCAATCCTGTGTTAGTAGATTAAGTGTTATTACAGATCAAGAAGTTGATACTACATTATTCGATCGTGTTATTAATTTGCCTGTAGATTTAAAACCTGATTCGAAATGGAAGATCGAAAACCGAGTGCAGTTTTATAATCTTACTCCTTATGATGAAACAGTTATCCTAGACAGCGACATGCTGTTCTTATCGGATGTTAGTCATTGGTGGAAGTATATGCAAAACTACGAGATGTTGCTGACTAATAAGGTACAGACTTATCGAGGAGAGTGGGTAGGGCTTGTGAATCCTTATAGACGTGCATTTACCACACATAATTTGCCCAATGTATATTCTGCATATACGTATTTTAAAAAGACACCTATGGTTGCAGAATTCTTTCAATTACTCAAACATATTGTGTTAAATTGGGATAGATGGATACACATCTATACTCCAGACTATATACAAAAATCTCAGTCAATTGATCTCGCCATGGCAATAGCAGTTGAAATAATGGGTATCGAAGATCAAGTTACTACCAAAGAAAGTTTCCCTACATTTACACATATGAAAGCACAACTACAGGGATGGAAAACTAAAACAGAGCAATGGGAAGATTTAATAGCAATCTATAAAGATGATTCAATTAGATTAGGACCTTATGTTCAAACAGGAATCTTACATTATGTAAAAAAGGATTTTGTATGATTGTCTATTATGATCCTAACAACGGAAATATCTTAGGCCTATCTCACAAACTTGTTTCCGGAAGACAGGACAGCTATTTTGAAACTGACTCTCCTATTGCTGAACAGATCTTTTTAGGTAAAGAAAAAGCCATTAGATACTATGCTGTTGTAAGACCTGACGGATCTTATATCAAGCAACGAACACAATCTTCAATTGTTACACAGTCGATAAAGTCTAGGGTTATTAAATTTGATAACAACCTAGAGAAAGCAGAAGTAACTGTGATTCAAGACGTAACGGCAAAAACAGTACAGGTAGCAATAATAAAGTCCTCATTAGAATGGTGGAAGTCAGATAGTCAGTATTCTCACAAAAAGTTAAACATTGTTGCTTGCAAAAAGAATAATCCTTATCTACCTATTTGGCATCATGATTTAGATCCTACAGATTTAGCAAGTGGTTCAGTTGATATTGATTACACAGGTACAGATGATCTAACATTCTATACAACAAAGTTATTTGATTCCTATAAGCATGAAATTAAACCTAGCTGAAATAGACTGCATATTTTTAAGTTATGACGAGCCCAATGCCGAAAAGAATTGGGCCGACCTACTTAACAAAGCACCTTGGGCTAAAAGAGTACATGGAGTAGAAGGCAGCGATGCGGCACACAAAGCCTGTGCTCGTCTCAGCGAGACTGAACACTTTATAACTGTTGATGCAGATAACATTGTTGATCCTAGTTTCTTTAATCTGTCATTTGATACAGACAAATTGCCCAAGAAGGAACACACGCAGATGTCCTGGGCTGGAAAGAATATCATTAACGGATTAGTTTATGGCAATGGCGGATTAAAATGTTGGACTAAAGATTTTGTATTGAATATGAATACGCACGAAGCCGCAGGTTCCGGCGGAGCACAAGTTGATTTCTGTTGGCAGGACAATTATGTGCAAATGGCAGACTGCTATTCTGATGTGCATAACAATGCTAGCCCATTGCAAGCATGGCGTGCAGGGTTTCGTGAAGGTGTAAAGATGACACTCAATCGAGGATCTAAACAGGATATTGTAAATCCAAGGAAACAGTTAGGTGATCGTAATTATCGCAGACTGTTAATGTGGGCCAGTGTAGGAGCCGATGTCGCTAACGGAGCATGGGCTATCTACGGTGCAAGAGTTGGCGCTTATATGACTAACTGTACTAACTGGGATTATGTGCAGGTTAGAGACTTTGAGTATCTCAACAGTCTATTCACCGAACATAAAGACCTTGATCCTATCTATACTGCAAGAAGATATGGAGATGCCCTACGTAGAGAACTCAATTTACCCATTGCTGATTTAGATCCAGATCAAAGTAAGTTCTTTAGAGAAGTATGGGTTAATCCTCCTAGGACACATAATGCTTTAACTGAAAAGGAAGTAACATGGGATCTTTAATTGAAAAAGACCGTGTGTTATCTGTTCGTTGGGATACTGATCCTAATAGCTATGATCAGCGCCTGCATCAGTTAGGGCAAGGCCGCGGCGAATTTATTATCCTTAACCCTATATACGATGAATGGATACTCGACTACATTGACACTAGTCAATCTAGTGATCGTTGTCTGATGTGGGTCAAAGGTGACAAGTGGATCGCTAAAAAGTTTAAAAGTAGTTGGTCCCCTGCTAATGGTTGGACTGTTATTGAGTGCGACTTTAAGATCTCAAAGATTAAAGAGTTTGATGTTATTGAAGAATACAACCAAGACTTACCACAGCACTTGTTCAATAAGATAACAGTGGATATACAGCCGGAAGACTATCGACTAGAGCACGTATGGTATCTAGATCCTACTCACTTCAAAGGCGATAAGATTTGGGTTAAGAAGGCGCGAGCTTGCGCCGATACACAAGGTATTAAGGATATGGGATTTGTTAGCCCTAACATTCTCAGCGAGCTCGATGTAATATTCATTAGCTACGACGAATCTAATGCAGATGCTAACTGGCAACGAGTGTTAGATCGTGTTCCCTTTGCTCAAAGAGTTCATGGAGTAAAGGGAATATTTGAAGCGCACAAAGCTGCCGCCGAACTAGCACAGACAGATATGTTTTGGGTAGTTGATGGCGATGCAGAGTTATTAGATACATGGACGTTTAATTATCAACCTAGTATCTTTAATAGAGATTGTGTGCATGTATGGCGCAGTCGTAATCCTATCAATGATTTAGAATACGGATATGGCGGAGTCAAATTATTTCCTAAGCATCTGTTAGATCGGGTAACTTCCTGGAATGTTGATCTTACCACAGGACTAGGCAATCTCAAAGTAATGAACACAGTCAGCAACATTACTTCCTTTAACACAGACGAGTTCAGTACATGGCGCAGTGCATTTAGAGAATGCGCTAAATTGGCAGCAGGTACTATTAAGAATCAAATAGAAGATGAGAATCAAGATAGGATCACCGCTTGGACTACACTAGGACAAGATAGACTCTATGGCAAGTATGCTATTGCAGGAGCACTTGCAGGAGTTGAATACGGTCTAGCAAATAAAACAAACGCATCTGCACTACAAAATATAAACAGCAGAGAGTGGTTAAGAGAAAAATTTAATGAACAAATTTACTAAAGATATCGATGATGTGATGCCTACATTCTGTGCCATACCTTTTGTTAGTATGGTAGTTAATACGGATGCAACTATTCAACCTTGTTGTATGATGAAGCGAGGCACCCACAGAATTCTAGACAAAGAAGGCAACAGGATAACAATCAAAGACAAACTAGAAGATGCTTGGAATTCAGACGAAATGAAAAACATTAGGACTGCTATGGTTAATGGAGAAGCATTAGACGGTTGTAAAGTCTGTTACTTACAAGAGAGCAGTGGAAGAGTCAGTAATAGACAGTACTCTAATACTGAGTGGAGTGGGAGACTAGGCGAACAGACAATGTACAAACTTATTGACCGGGCTGTTCTTACAGGAGGAGAGTTAGACTACAGTATTGCCTATTTAGATCTGCGTCTAGGCAATCTCTGTAACCTTAAGTGTAGAATGTGCAACCCTTTTAACAGCAGTCAGATTGCGAAAGAGCATATTGAATTAGAAAAGAAAGACGAAAAATATAAACTTGTATGGGCTAAAAGTTTTGGTAGATTTGATCAAAGGATCATGGACCTGCAACCTTGGTTTGACGGAGATGTACTTTGGGATCAGATTATTGATCTAATCCCTAGTCTAAAGAAAGTATATATGACTGGCGGCGAACCTACACTTATCCAAAATAATTTTAAGTTTATGGAAGAGTGTATTCGCCGAGGTCGTCGCGACATAACTTTATTCTTTAATACTAACTGTACTAACGTTAATAAGAAATTTACAAACCTTATTGGACAATTTGGAAGAGTTAATATCAATGCCAGTATAGACGGAGTCGGAGAAGTTAATGACTACATCCGTAGTCCGAGCCATTGGGCGCAGATTAGTGCAAACGTAGAAACACTTGCACAAATGCCTAATGTGCATTTAGGAGTAACTCCTACAGTACAGACTTATAATGTGTTTAACCTAGTCGATACTCTTAAATGGGTAGATGACCTAAACAAGAAATATAAGAAAAGCATATTTGTTGATTTTCTTATCAATGTTCATCCTGCACACCTTTCTGTGTCTATACTGCCCGATGATATTAGAACAAGAGTTGCCAACGAGTTAATTGCCTATAGAGATGCAAACTTTACCGGCCAAACTCCTGAACTAACTGTTAATAGCGTAAATGGCATTATAGGCCTACTACAAAAGCCTCGTGCTACGGATTGGGAAGATCAAATGCGTAGATTTAAAGACTATACTCATAGTCTTGATGTTGAGCGCGATCAAAGTCTAAGATCAATCAGCACTGAACTTGCGGACCTAATCAATGAGTAATTCAAAAACATTCTGCATATTGCCCTGGACACACATGGCTACCTATACCGATGGTAGTGCATTACTCTGTTGCATTTCTAACAGCGAAAAGGGTCTTAATCTAAACAATATGTCTTTAAAAGAAGTATGGAATAGCGATCATTTTAAATCTGCAAGACTAGACATGCTAGCAGGACGACAGGTAAAGCATTGTTCGTCCTGCTATAAGGAAGAAGCTGTAGGTATCTACAGTCATAGACAAATAGAAAATCACATTTGGAAAAACAAACTAGGTGAAGACTATATCAAAGAGTTAGTTAGTAAAACTAACCCAGATGGCTCACTAGATGTAGATTGGATCACGCTTGATCTACGATTAGGCAATACCTGTAATCTACAATGTGTAATGTGCAGGCCTATTGATTCTAGTAAATGGGTTAAACATGCTACAATTCTAAAACAAGAACTAAAGACAGATGCACGTTGGGACTGGAAGCATAAGGTAGAAAGCTATTCTACAAATAACTTCGAATGGTATAAAGATGCAGAGTTCTTAAAAGACTTTTATGAATCTGCCAAAGACCTACGTCATATTATATTTGGTGGCGGTGAGCCTTTGTACATCAAAGAACACAAAGACATATTAAAGAAGCTAGTCGATCTAAACGCGGCTAAACATATTGAACTACGATACCACACTAACGGCACAATCTATGATAAGGAAGTTGTAGATCTTTGGACTAAATTTAAGTATGTAGATGTTATGATCAGCATTGATGGCGGTAAGGAAATAAACGATTACATTCGTTATCCAGCAGACTGGGATACAATTGAACGGAACCTGCACCTGTATGATCAAACACCTGCAAACATAGACATTAAGATACTCTGCACCGTTCAGGCTCTAAATATCTATTACCTTCCTGAGTTTGCCGATTGGTTGTTGCGTCAGAACTATAAGAAGATCAGTAAGCCTAGACTCGACGGCATATTTCATACAGGCATTCTACACTATCCACAATATCTTTGCGCTAAGGCACTACCTAAACAAACTAAGGCCAAGATTACTGAAAAAATCTATAACTATGCGGCAGCTAATACAGATAACCCTAGTATTCAACGTTTAAAGAAAATGGCAGACTTTATGAACAGCGAAGACTGGAGTCATTTGCTAGACCAAACTAAAGAATATATAGTTAAGTTAGACCAACTGAGACATACTAACAGCAAGTTTTTTACAGACCTACTATGAAGATATTAGAAGTTAAAATTAAAGATAAGTTTGATAAGATACACTCTTTAAAATATAATATATACCCTACACATTTGAGTGATAAGTGGGTAGATCTTACTAACACCAATTTAAAGAACCCCGATCATAAAATATCTAGTGTGTTTAACAATAGGTCAGAGCTAGACGTTCCTGAAATCACACAACAGATTAAAGATATTGTTGCAAGAATTGCAGTTGAGTACGATAAGGAAATTAGTACGTTCGACGAGTTAGACAATCAGAAACTAAACTATCTGCACGAAGAGTTTGAGATATTTGGTCAGAGAATGGATGAGCTAGCGTTTAAAGGCAGGCTAACAGAAACGTTAAAAACAAACTTTTTTGCATTAAATGAACATATTCATATGTGCGAAGATGCGATGATTACTAAATCTGGCACATGGGGAGGATTTGGAGTCCTGTACGATATACATCCCATCGGTCTGCACCTTCCAGTTAAAGACGAAGACAAGCTATATTTAGAATACGGTCTGTCTTGGGGGAAACTTTATTTAGGTTATAATACCCTAGGCAAGGATTGGTTTGCGGTTGCTAAGGATGATGACGTTGAAGTTGTGGCAAGAGACATGGTTAAACCTCAAAAGAGATTTGCAGCAGAAACATGGTTAAATTTTAATGCAGATCATTTACCTGTACAAACTATATCATTCTTTCAAAACTGGGTTAAAAAGCTGCCACCCGAACTACAAAAGAAAATACCTTATCATAATCTAAATGAAATGTCTCTAGGTAGAATGGTTATAGGTGAGTTAATCATTGACGGTAATTTTTTAAAATACGATCCTAACCCATTGCATTGGAAGGCTTATAGACACCCATCGAAGCTGAAATGGAATCACGAAGTACTAACAACCTTTAGATCTATTGAGTCTATTAAAATATATGAATAATCTTTTAAACAGTTTTATAGAATCAAACGAGCAGAAAACATGGACTCCGGGAACATTGCCTAGTAACCTCTGGACCAGCGATTGGCCTTGGGCACCTGTGTTCTGCAACCTTGATGTAGAAACTGTTAAACAAGAATTGGACAAACTGCAATACTATTTTGTACCACATAGAGATAAGGATAAGATTAACAGCTATGGACACGAAGGTTGGGCTGGCCTGACATTACACGGACTAGATTACGATAAGACTGAACATTACGATAGATACGGGCACACAGACGATTCTGCATATAGATGGACTGAAGTGTGTGAGTACTGCCCGTATATAGTTAATTTGATTAAAGGGCTACCATACAGTAAGTTTGGTCGTGTTAGGATAATGCAACTTGCACCTGGGGGTTATATAATGCCGCATGTAGATGGTCCTGGAAGGATATTTGGTCCTTTAAACTTTGCACTGACACAACCTGAAGGTTGCCGATTTATTTTTAAAGACTATGGAACTGTACCTTTTAAAGTTGGAAGAGGGTTTATCCTAGATATTGGCAAAGAGCATGTTGTTGTAAATGAATCTAATGAATATAGACATCATATTATCATTCACGGTCAGCCAACTGCTATGATGTATAAATTAATAACAGATTCACTGAAACAATTATGATTGTAGTAGAACGTACCTTTGTTAATGATATTAATATTGCAATCTGTATCTTTCCTTCTAACATGTTGAAACATCGTCAGTTAGAAGAGCTAATGACTGACTATACTACATTTTATGCACATAGGTTAGAAGAAGTTAGTTTTAATCTCGACATTGTTTATGCATCTAGCATTGATCAAGGACTAGAACAATATGCTGACCGATATAAACATATTTTGTTCATGGCGGCAGGTGTTAGGATATACGACTCATCTATATTGCTAGACATAGTAGATGAAATTAAAAGGACACCTAACTATCTTGCGGCAGCACATATATTAGAATGGAAAGAGAAATGGTACGAGCTACATCATCAGTTTGTTCTAGTCAATACTGATAATTGGAAAAAGATAGACAAGCCTAAGTACGGAGGCTGGGCACCAGCTGTTGATGATTTAGTAGTCATTGAACGTAGTGCAGAGAACTTTCACGACGACTATACTCCTCTGTGGATCAAAGATACTGGAAACCGCAGCCCCCAGCTTCATTGCAAACAAGGTTGGAACTTTATAGACAAAGCATTAAAGGCAGGCCTAGAGATAATCAATTGGAATCAAAAAATTAGAAGTAAGCGTACATATTATTATCCAGAGACTAGCAGCTTTGCCTTTTATCATTCCTATAAGAATAGAAAGATCATGCCCGGCGTTACAAACTTTAATCAGTTGCGATTAATTAACGAAATGGTTACAGGAGTTGGACACCAGGTATGGGCAATTAACAGCGAACACATGTATGTTCATAATCGAGGACGGCAATATGAGATTGTTGCATTGCCTGCCAGCGGCTTTAAATATCTAGATGTATTTCAATCAAATGCTCTTACTAGCAATGGAGAGATATTGATCTATGACTACAATCAAATTAGCCTAGATTGGATTAAACACATATACACATCGAGTTCATATGATATTAAAGAACTGGTAGAAACATTTGAACATACTAGTAATTTAAAATGGTTTGGCCAAGACAACCCTCCTATTATTACAGACGGAGTGTTGGCCGCAGGATTCTTAGAAGGGTTTAAGAAAACTGTTGAGTACTATCAAGGTAACTTTAATCATTACTTAAACCAGTTTAGATCCACGCCTGTTAAATTTATAAGAACAGACCTAGTACAAGATTATTTTAATCTGCTAAACGAAATAGCCGATAGTAAATGTTTGTTACATATTTCTAATATATTTTCTACTGACTTCTTAATTGGTCTATACGGGTTAAAAGGCAGTCAGTCTAGGTATGATAAGTTTATATCGTTCCTACACCCTAACACAAGAGTAATAGGACACAATCCCAAAGGGAAGTTTTTAAATGATTGATAAAGATGCTTTCAGTAGCGGACAAATAGGTAGCAAGATTTGGCTATGCGAAGAATTAGAACGTTTAGGATTAACATCTAATCTAACATATATCTACGGAGGCTGGTACGGGCTAACTGCATTTCTATTGTTAAGCAGAGGTAAGTTTCAAGTTAATAAAATTCGTAGTTTAGATATTGATCCTGCCTGCCAGTCTGTTGCAGATATGATAAATGAAAACTGGGTTTGGCAAGATTGGAAGTTCAAGGCATTTACTCAAGACTGTAATAACTTTGAAGGACAGTATGGCGATCTTGTGATCAACACCAGTACTGAACATTTTGAAAGTAAGCAATGGTTTGAGTCTTTACCTCAAGGAACTAGTGTTGTCCTTCAGGGTAATAACATGCCTCACAAAGATCATATTACACACAGCGAAACACTAGATGATTTTGTTGAAGAATATCCATTATCTAAGATTATGTTTAGGGGAGAAAAGGAATTTGTGTATCCTGACTGGAGTTTTAAACGCTACATGGTAATAGGAATTAAATAATTTATGTTTATCGAAAAAGTTAATTTAACTGCTGACCTTAATGAAGTAAATCGGAATCTCGATCACATCTTAACACTAACCTCGTGGGGAGTCGAAAATCAAATAGGACTCACACACAGAAAAATTGTACAGGGTGATATTTGGAAAGATTGTGTTGGTAGTCTTTACAATAGAGAAGCTGGCGAAGACATTGCTAATGAATACGAATTCACAGAAATAAATTCTGCTATTCCTAAATACTTGTTAGATAAGATACAAGAACTAGCGGTTGTTGAAAACTTTAAATTGGGTAGAGTTCGACTGATGAGATTACCTTCTAAAGCAGGACTCACAGTACATGCAGATACATCTGTTAGATATCATTTAGTATTACAGACAAACTCCAATGCATACATGGCACAGGTGTTTCGGGCGGGTAACATAGGCGCAGTATGTTTTCACATGCCCGCAGATGGATATTTCTACAAAGTTGATACTACAAAGCATCATTTTGTATATAACGGCGGATTAGATCCTAGGATTCATCTGGTAATATGCCCTATTTAATTAGGTAAATACACCTATGCAACTACATTTAATTATTAGAAAAGTAAATTTGAGTAATTTGGCAGACTACACTTGCTGGGGGTCCCCAGATGCACTTCTTGCGTTACCTCTCGAGGATGAAAAATTTTTAAAATTAATTGATTATCTTCAGGCAGCTCTAGCTTACAAAACCTACATTAATGAAATTACCAGTTATGAAGCCGGTACAGGGTATCTATTTTTCTCAAACCCTTTAGAACCGTTAGTATCATATTATGTTTTTGGGACAGTAGATGTTGATATGTTAATTAACTATTTGAGAAAAAATGATGCGTATGACGACTATGTCACTAAGCGAGATATACTTCTTCCTGACTTAGGTTGGACGCTAGAAGAAGAAAAAGTAGTTACTATCGAAAGTAACCATGTTGAAAACACTGAAGAATGGTCTAACTTGCCAACAACTTTTAGCGAAGTAGCAGATATGTATCAAAATGGTATTTCTCTTACTTTATATCAAGGAACCAACACATGAGTAGAAATCTTTATTTTGTATGTGCTACTCCCGGGTCTTCCGGAAATTTCATTAGTAGATTAATTAGTAATGTTTGTCAAGGTACGGAAATTTTAGATTTCAACTCAATTTCTTACACTCAACCATTAAATGGAGAACTAACAAAAGATTTCTTTTTTGAAAACTGTATAATACCTGACGGCAATCGAGTAATTTCAGTACCATTTACTCCAGATTATCAAAAATTAAATTCGAGATTTCCTGAATGTAAAATTGTTGTATTGACACATAGATTAGAAGACTGTAATCATATTGCCCGAGCTTATTATCAATCATTTTTTGTTGAAGCATATGAAATTTCTTCTTCTCAATTTTTTAGAAAAATATTGCAAAATCATTCTCATTTATTCAGTAATACGGATGCTACGCCGTCTGAACTCACTGAAACAGAAAAAGCAACATTTATAAAAATATTAATTTATCAAAAATTATTAGACGGATTTTTTTGCGTTAATATACCTCAGGATTCAAATGTATTAAAAATTGAATTTAAAAATTTGTTTCTTAATCCTTCTATTGTACAGTCGCAAATAGAAAATTTTACAGGGCTGACCTTTGGATCAGCTGAGCAGACAATGCTTAACGATCTTACATCTCATTATATACAACGATATTTTTCTCTCAACAAGAAACTAGTGTAAAATTTACCAAAACCCGTCAAAAATCCCACATCTTGACGGGTTTTCTTTTCTGTGTTATAATTATTCTTACATTCTTAAAAAAGGAGGGCATACCAATGTCTAAACTACTGAAAACAGTAGCCATAACAGTAATAGGCCTGATGTTTTTATCAAGTGGCGTAGCGGCTGCATACGATAACGGCACCAGTAAAATCGATCAAAAAGAGCTTATGTGTTTGGCACGTAACATCTATTTTGAATCGGGCGGGGAACCAGAAAAAGGCAAGATTGCCGTTGGAATGGTTACTCTAAACAGGACACAGCATCCTAACTTCCCAAACTCAGTTTGTGAAGTTGTTAAACAGAAAACAGTTTTTGAGCGTCCTAGAGAAATTAGGACAATTAAAGAAGTTGTTACAGGATGGGGTCCCTTTAAAAAGACAGAACAGCATGTTGAAACTCGCACAGTAGTTGATCGTGTTGCAGTCTGTCAGTTCAGTTGGGTGTGTGCAATTACCCGCAGGATCAAGGAAAGCGATCAGCGCTGGCAAGAAAGTCTCGAAGTGGCAAGAAACTTATTGTCGGGCGGCTACGATCTACATCATTCTCTCATGGGCGAATGGCTGTATTTTCACAGCAGTAGGATAAACCCACGCTGGCACAATTTAAAGCGTGAAGCCAAAGTAGGTAATCATATTTTCTATGTTGAAAAACGCTAAATAGAAATATGAGAGCCTTTGAATTTATATCCGAAAAAACAGATCCTAAAGTATGTCGTAGTCCCAAACGTTTGGGCAGGAGCGATCATAACTCCTGTGTAAGCCAAGGACTACGCCCGCATCAATCTAAGGGTAAAGGTCATACGGACGGCCACGGTAACTACATCAAAGGCCGTAAAGCCAAATCAGTACATTACGGTGGCCGTGTAAAAGACTACGACAGTAAGCCTTAAGGCTTGACCTGTTCTCTAATCAATCTAGCAAGAACTTCTACAGCTTGTCCGACTCGGGCAAATTTTAGAAGTTCTTTGTCATTTAGCTCAATACCATATTCATCTTCTAAGTTGATAACCATTTCAAACAAGCCAAGACTATCGACGCCTAGGTCGTCTTGCAAGTGGGCATCGTCCTCTAACCGAGTGCGTTCGATTAGGAAAGATTTAGCCATAATATCTTTAATCTTTTCTTCTATGTTTTCCATTTTATACCCTAAATGATTCACCACAACCGCACCGATCTCGTTCGTTGGGATTAATAAATTTAAATCCTTCATTGAGACCTTCACGAATATAATCTACAGTCATGCCTTGCAGGTAAGGTTCGTGTTTTCGATCAATCAAAACTGCAAAGTCTTTTTGAGCGTAGTTTATAACACTAGTTTCGTAGATATATTCATCAACATATTCTAGCACATAAGCCAGACCAGAGCAACCAGTAGTTTTTACACCAATTCGGATACCTACACCCTTACCACGCTTTTCCAATCGTGTTTTTATTTTTTTCAATGCTAATTCGGTGAATGTTATCATTTCAAGTTTAATTATCTTTTAGAAGCCGAGCGTTAAATATTTAACTCAGGAAAAAATATGATCGAAACTCTTTCTCAAGAAATAATAAAGGATGGCAGACTAATGGTCATCAAACATAGTAGCTCTATGGCATTTACTCCGGCCTTTCCCTTTTATCTTAGACAAGTTGCAGAATTAATTGAAAACGGACATGGGAGTAGTTTTACTTCCTGGGACGACGAAACAACCGGTATCATTTGGGGAGAAATTGATGAAAAGATTGTTGCAATTTTTGCCTATCATACTGACCAATTGAAGTATAAGATATTAAATGTATGTCTAACATCTGTCGATAAAGATCATAGAGGACAGGGAATACATACAATAATGAACAAGTATTTTGAAATGATTGCTAAACGTTTAGGCTGTAATGTAACAGCGGCAACAGTTCATCCGAATAATACTATTCGATTAAAATCTGCAGAAAAAGACGGATTAAAAATCGGATATTACAAACTTTACAAAAGACTATAAATGAATAATCAGCCAAGCAATCAATATACAATACTAGAAAAGTCTAAAAAACATCTTCGAGATAGTAATATGACTTACTGGTATCACTTCAGACATAGTTTTTCTAACGGTAATCGATTATTAAAATATGTCATTAGCAGTTACATTCATGCAGTACTTCCTTGGAAATTTAAACAACATGCCGCTCGTGGTATAATCAACATTTACGAAGATATGAAACAGTGGCCTCATTTACAAAAGGCCATGGCCGAGGAAGCTCTAAAGAGAAAAAATGATTAACTTTAAAAAATTCTACACAGGATGTTATGCCATATATGCAAAAGGTCTTGACAGATTTATATTGGTCGATAATCACGATTTAAATGTAACATTTCAGACTGCAGAATTGTTATCCTCTAAAGTTTCGTCAATTGTGTATTCTGTTAATCATTCAACTTTAGATAACAGTAATTGTCTTAAGTTTCATATTATCGATAAAACAAAAGAAAAGATAGGATATAGTTCTATACTAGTATCTGGACAAACACCAGTTTATCGTTTTATCGATCATACAAATATACAAGAACTATCGACTAACGATAATGATAGTAATTTAAACGAGCTAATAGAATATGCAAACTTTGTACATCAATGCTCTCATGCTGTATCTTTAATCGAAAAGATTTTTAATAATAATTCTTTTATTTTAAAGAAAGTTATTCAGCAAAATGAAATAGAAAGTTTAACAATATCGTTGAATACAATGCTCGATTCTGAACAGATTTTCTTCAAGATACGACAAGCACTTTATATTTCTGACAATAAAGATACTGCAAGAAACAAAATTGAATCTATATGGAATGAACATTCAAATGATCGAGTTTGGATGAAGGACAGGTTCTATAAAATTCTCCAGGAGGAATCACCGCAATTTAATTTAGATATACCTAGTTCATTATCGGAATATCTAGTATGAATCTTTATTTTCATAGTCTGAGCTTTAACGGTCATCAAGATCAAATCCTAAACAATCTCTACAACGAGTGTGATACTGCTGGCAAATTTTTTATTGACATTTCGAAAAGAGTAAATCCTAGTAGATTTGTTTCTAGGAACGGTGAATGGTCTTTACCTTGGAAACAGAAAGTAATACCTGGCTTTGAGATGCCCGAATATGATTCTAAATTTAATTTGCCATTTAAAGAAGTATGTGATAACAGAGCACTGGAAATAAAAAATAGAATACACACAGGAGAAAAGTTTGCTGTTATGTATTCTGGAGGTATAGATAGCACAGTTGTTTTATCTGCCCTTATAAAAAATCTAAACCAAACCGAATTAGAATCTATAGTGGTCTGCGCCAGCGTGGATTCTGTAATTGAGAATCCGTTATTTTGGAGCAAGTTTATCTACGGAAAATTTAAAGTAATTGATTCTAAAACAGTAAAGTACGACACATTAATTCAACAGGGATTAACTCCTATTACAGCAGACGAGGGAGATTGTATATTTGGAACCCTAATGGGATTAACACTTTATAACAATTACGATTATTATATAAGCGACCTTTCTCCTTTGGTTAAGCATCGATTAAATTTGTTAAAAAACAAAATATCTTCCGGCGATGTGCATTACAGTGTCTATCAAGATTTAATAGTCAAACACCTTTCGATCAATTCAAACCCTAACTTTGGTAGAATGCTTTATGAAAAATATCATTGGAATATACAAACTGCATCAGTTCCTATATATAGTCTTCATGACTTTTTTTGGTGGTTGATTTTTAATGTAAAATATCTAAATTGTTCAGTTAGGGGAGCACTATATTTCAACGATCATCTAGATTATAAAACAGCAATCTATAGAATCTTTAATTGGTTTAACGGAACAGAATATCAGTTGTGGAGTATGGTTAATAATAACAACGGTCAAAAAATACAAAGAAGTATTCCTACATATAAGGCCTCGGCTCGTGATTATATCTACGACCTTGACAAAAATGATTATTATAAGAATTTCAAATTAAAGTTAGAATCGCTGTTCAACATTGTTAGGACACAGGACATCAGTCAATTGAATAAGCAAGAAGTTCCAGGAACCAGGATCTTCTTAACTGATCAATTTGAAATGATAAGTATCCATGACAAAGTTGCTTTAGATTTTTTGAAAACATCGTTACTAAACTATAAAGTCGATTGGATATGATTATTGATCAAATTTTTCTCGAAGGTATAGAAATTAGTGTATGCTATTCAAAAACTCTCTATAACCTCCCTATTGTTCCGACGTTGTTTAGAGAAGCAGCCGAGTTAATTGATTCTGGAAATTCATTTCCTACAGTATTCTTAAAAAATTCTCAAAGTGTAATTTGGTTTGAAAGTAGTAATGACGTTATTGCATTTATTGTATTTGATTTAAAATATGATGACAATCCAATAGCGTTTATATATTTTAGTTGGGTCAATCCAAAATTCAGAGGTAAAGGAATAAGATCAATGATACAATCTTATTTTGAAGAAATTTGTAAGAAAGAAAACGTTTTTATTATTTCATCACAGACTTTTGTAAAAAATGAAGAAATTGATAAAGCATACGACAAGATTGGGCTAGTCCCTCTTGTTTATTTGAGGTTTAAAAAGTTAAAATAACATATGAAAAAATTTTTATTGACATTATTCGCATTGAGTATTTCTGCTAGCGTCTGTGCTAGAGAAAATATCACAATCTTTTATGCATGGGGACCTGGGGATAGTGTAGCTAACTATCATCGTACTATTGCTAACGAAGCAAATAAAATTCAGGACAAATACAATTTTGTGTTCGACACCAAACCAGGTGCCGGGGGGACTATTGCATCTCGTACAGTACTAGGGTTAGATGATGCAATTCTAGCACATAGCACAGCGTTCTTTGTACGCCCAGTTGTTTATCCAAATGAAAGCTACGATCTAACACAATTCAAAGAACAATATGTTCATTGCATGGCTCCTATGGCTATCACTTCAACAAAGTACAAGACATGGAAAGATGTACCAACAGGTGCAACAGTTAGTGTAGGTATTAGTGGTTTAGGTGTAACCACACACTTGGCTGCAATTGAAATGCAAAAGCGTTTTCCTAACTTAAACATTATTCCGTTCAAGAGCACAAATGATAGCATGTTAAGCATGGTATCGGGTCAAACCGATTTTCATATTGGCTTTATTTCTGAAGCCGAACAGTGGAGCAAGGAAAATGCCAAAGCAGAACGTAAAGTTTCTGTATTAGGTATTACTGGCAATAAAGTTGTAAATGGATATCAGCCATTAGTTAAGCAAGGTTTTGATACAAGTTTTGCAGATATGAATGTTGGGCATCATTTGTTAGTTCCTGTTAAAACTAATTCGACTAAGCACAAAGAGTTCTATGAAATTTTTACCAAGGCTGCTAAAACAGATGCAGTTCGTGCAGCCTATGCGGTTGATTATTGCGAGCCCCAATCCGTAGGTTATACTGGCTTAGATAAGTTTTTTAAGTTTCATACTGAATACTGGAAAAAACTTGCCAGCGCAGTCAAAATAAACTGATTATGAAATATATAGCACTCAAACACAAGACAATTAATCTAACTGGAAAAGGTCAGTTTGAGATTGATGCAGGCGAAGACAGTATTATTCTTGTCCCGGAAGAAGGTAGTAAGATTTATCTACACTGGAAAACGGATACAGGCAAGCTAACAACTACCTACACAATGACCTTTCCAACCAAAGTCGAGGGTAAAGTTACTGTAATCAATGCACTAGACAAACCCACAGCAGTTCGAGCGATTTGGTAAAATCAGTCTTGACATCTAGACCAAACGGCCGTATAATATATACATTGAACAGCACAGAAAGCCGTTAATGGAAGCACTTAAAGAAGTTACAGATTGGGGTAGCACTACTGCTCCTAACCACACTTACCTGCTTGACGGTAATACTTTAGTTGCATATATCAAGCAAGGCGAAACTAAACCCTACTATTTTAAAAGCCCTATCAAAGGCTTTGACAAGCGTGGTCGTAAGTTTGTGCCTGCAAAACCCAATCCTTTCAAAGAGAAAAAACAAAGTAATACTATTGCTGTACAAGGCAGCAAAGGTCAAACTTATTATGTAGATCCTGAGGCCAAGACCTGTACTTGCCCGGGCTTTCAATTCCGTGGAACCTGCAAACATTTGGAGATGGTATGAGTAACTGCGATCGAGTAATCCGCAGCCTGGAAGAACACGCCAGCCGACTGAACAAAGAAGCTATTATTGAAGCCGAAAAAGACAATGCTGAATTGTTCGAAGGCTTCCAACTGGCGCTGAGCCCGTTTATTACCTTTGGCGTTAAGAAGGTTCCTAGTCACGGCGGTCCGGATGGACAGGGTCTGCCTTGGGATGCTTTCAAAGAGCTGTGCAATCTTTTGAGCACACGCCAGCTCACTGGCGACGATGCTCGCAATGCTATCGAACTGGCTCTGTCTGCCAGCACACAAAAACAATGGAATGACTGGTACCGCCGCATCCTTATCAAGGATCTGCGTTGCGGAGTTTCCGAGAAGACAATCAACAAGATCAAAAAGAACGCTGTACCTTTGTTCGAGTGCATGTTGGCTCATGACGGTGCTAATCACGAAAAGAAAGTTGCAGGCAAGAAACTGCTCGAGCCCAAGCTCGACGGTGTTCGTGTTCTAACGGTCATTGACTGTGAAGCTCGTACGGTGACCATGTACAGCCGCAATGGTAAGATCCTAGAGAACTTCAGCCACATCAGCGATGGTCTGCTAACTCATATTGATGATTTTGAACGCAGTTTTGTTCTTGACGGCGAAATTATCAGCACCAGCTTTCAAGTACTTATGAAACAGGTACATCGTAAAAGCGATGTTAAAGCCACTGATGCTGTGCTCATGCTGTTTGACATCCTGCCTCTCAGCGAGTTTAAGAAAGGCAAGAGTGTGCTTGGACAGAAACGCCGTACTAAGTTCTTGCAACAATTCAAGCCTATCTTTGACAAGGTTGGCAACATTGGTGTCATTCCGCAAGAGGAAGTTGATCTCAGCACGGCTGTTGGCGAGATGCAGTTTGCCGCATTCAACAAAGATGCTATTGACAACGGCTACGAAGGTATTATGATTAAGGATGTTGATGCAGTCTATGAATGTAAGCGTTCAGTAAGCTGGCTCAAACAAAAGCCTTTTATTGAAGTGAGCTTGACTGCGGTTGCAGTTGAAGAAGGCACAGGTAAGAACGAAGGTCGTATGGGTGCAGTTCTGTTTGAAGGCACCGACGATGGCAAGTTCATTCGTGTTAGTGTGGGCAGTGGTTGGACTGACGAGGATCGTGATGAGATTTGGCGTTGCCGAGAAGACATTCCTGGACAAATTGGCGAAGTCCGCGGCGATGCACTGACCAAGAGCCAAGACAGCGATAACGTTTGGAGTATGCGATTCCCTCGTTTCAAACTGTGGCGTGGCTTTAAAGCTGGAGAAAAGATCTAATGGACATCGAAAAGTACGAAGCATTTGAGAAGAAACTCAAGGACAAGTATCCTGTGATGTTCTCACAGCCCTACGGCGGTATTTGCATAGGCGAAGGATGGTGGCCTATTCTTGAAAAGCTATGCGGGCAGATCCACGCTTATGTAGAGTGGAAGAATAATACTCGCAAACATTATCTGGAAAAGCCAAATCCATATAACGAGGCGATCCCCGAAGAGATTTCTCCGGTTGTGGTAGCACAGATCAAGGAAAAGTTTGGCGGACTTCGTTTCTACTATGAGGGTGGCGATGATTATGTCCGCGGACTGGTCACCATGGCTGAACTTTGGGCAGACGCTACCTGTGAAGAATGTGGCAAGCCCGGTAAAAGTCGCACCGGCGGCTGGGTTAAGACTCTCTGTGATGAGCACGATGCTGAAAGGAAAAAGCGATATGACACTGCCTGATGAACGATATCGTGCTGTAAAGTGGGCTAGTAGATTCTTACAGGATCTTGCCGGCGATCATAAGAAATATCCCCGTGTTCCTAAGGCAGTTAGACAAGAAGCTTTCAGTATTCTAAGGCACTATCCAAACGATTGGGATATGCGTCGAGTGTCTGATGCTAGCCCGGAAGTGTTTCAAGAAAAGATGGAACCATTGTATAGGATGGTAAAACAACATGAGCAAGACAAACAAGACAACAGTAATTAAAGAAGGTAGCAGATGGAGCGGTGGCGACCACAGAGTTTTTGTCGTCCTACATACTGTAGAAGCAGAAGGTCACACCTGGATCCATTATCGTAGCGATTCTGGCACTCCGCAGGAATACAGTTGTTATCAAGAAAGCTTCGAAAGTCGCTTTAGACCTTTACCAGAATGACTTATACAGTACATATCAATGATGTTAAAACAGTTAAGCCAGGAGATTCCCTGTGGTATATAAAATCTGGTTATACATTAACACCTCGCGCTGGATTCGAAATATCCAATCAGTGCCCTCACGAATACAGAGCTATATTGGCGACCTGTATGTCAAACGGCTGGTTAAAACCGGTCGCGTACTTGAGAGGGTCCGAAGCAACAATGGAGTACCTAAAATGCTAGAAAAGAATGCGATCAAAGATTTATTCTACGGCGGTATCATGGAAATATTAAGAAACGATCGCTATTACTATAACAGCAGAATCGGCTCAGAATACAATCACTTTACTGAAAAGGGCAAAGAAGCCATGGATGAATATCTTAAATCTATGGCTAGTCTAATGTTAAAAGCTGAAGAAGAGAGCTTAAATAAACGAGCCAAAGAACTGGTACTTAAAGGACTAAAAGGAGAAACTGTTTAATCGTGGCCAAGCAAGACCAAATTAGCATGAGAGGCAAGGTAGAGGAAGTATTGCCCAATGCAATGTTTAGAGTTAAATTAGAAAACCAACATACTATCCTCGGACACATCTCGGGCAAGATGCGTCAGAATAAAATCCAAATTCTACTAGGAGATACTGTAGAAGTGGAAATGAGCCCATACGATCTAACCAAGGGTCGTATTGTATATCGTAGCAAATAATGCCAATGCAAATAATCCCTTTGGATGATCTAGAGATCCCAATGTGGGCTAGAGAAGATCAGGCCCTACAAGAAGCCAAGAGGAAACGCAACGAACACTGGCATCGTATGCGTAAAGCTAAATTAGAATGGTTAAACTATGATCCTCCTAATGGAGAGGACATTGAACTATTTTGGCCCTGGCTTGAAGATACATACGGACTAAGAGCACATAGAAATTCAAACGGCGATATCACAGAAGGCTATGAAATTTTAGATGAAAAGAAATACACGCTTTTCTTACTAAAGTACAGCCAATAAAAAAGCCCCTTCCGGGGCTTTTTAGTCTTCAATGCCTAGATATAGCTTCCAGTCTGGATGCTTGACATCAAACGGCATTTGCCTACGCTTTTCAACAAGTTCCCAGTAACTAGGCTTGTGGGGCGCTGTCTTTGGCTTGATCTTCTTGTTGTTACCTTTGTTGGCGTTACAAGGGCCACAAGCTGTAGTGGTGTTTTCGAACGTAGTCTTACCACCGTGGCTAGTAGGTAGGACGTGGTCCAAAGTAGCGGTACGCTTATTAACTCCTGTACCGCAGTACTGACAGGTGTATCCGTCACGCAGGAAGACGTTCTGCTTGCTGTAACGAATAGAAGTTTTTGGCTTCATGTATTCAGTCAGCATGATAACGCTGGGAACAGGAGTTTCCCAGTTTGCGCTATGGACAATCCAATTGTCGTACCAGCTCAAAACAACGGCCTTTTCCAAGACCATTGCCTTGATAGCGTCTTGCCAAGAGATAATACTCACTGGCAGTAAGCTAACTGGTTGTGCGTCAGAGTTTAAAAGTAGTACATCGCTCATAATCAGTATTTATGAAGTTATCACATGCGTTAATTATAACATGGTTTTATCAGAAAAGCAACCTATATTTTGCTAATATCTATGTCGCTGTCTGCGGATAAATTCCAAATCTTTCGGCGTTCTGCACCACGTTTTTGAGCAAATCTCTTTGCGTCGCAGTTTGGGCAGACATGATAGTAATCTGGGCTAGTACGCTGTTTGCTCATCTTGCCCTGCTCTCTTTCAAACGTATTTTGGCAGTCGTCACATTGCAATACCAACAGAGTCTTTGTCCTTGTATAGGTATGTGACCTATTGTTCTTGCTAGGCCTAGTATATTCGGTAGTGACTTTCTTTGTGTCTATTAACATCAGATATTTACATTAGGATTATAAAAATACAAACTAAATACCATTAGACGCTAATCTTGGACACTAAACATGAGCAACTTATTCAATTCATTCAGTTCTGTATCAACCCTAACAGACGCAACAGTCTTTCCTGTTGTCCAAAACGGACAAACTAGAAAAGCAACAGGTGAGGATCTAAAGAACTTTATCGGTGGCGGCACAGGCGGCGGTAGTGTAGGTGCTACTGGTGCAGTAGGTGCTACTGGTGCAGTAGGTGCTACTGGCCCTAGCGGTTCGGGACAAAGCGATAGATTAACAACAGGAACACAGAGCCTTGTATTAGACTCTCGTGGAACTTTAACGCCTTCTTTATTATTACCCGCTACTTTTACAGCAACTCTCGATCCTGCACACTTTGTAGGCGAACTTACACTTACAGGAGATGCTTGGTATTTTGATGTGGCATTTGTAGTAAATCCTAACGGTGAAGTAGTTACACAAATTGGAAATAATACTCCGTGGTTTGAAAACCCTGGCTATATTGACAACATGGAGTTTGCCTATACCGAAGCAGATCACGGTATTCCGGACTATACATTTACGCTAGGATTGTACGATGTTATTCAAGCAGGACCTGCAGGATGGACAACTAACCTAACAGCAACACAGCCCCCAGAATATCCATCTACTATTGAAACTCTGGGTGCTATCAAACTTACCTCAAACACCAGCAGTTGGGTATTTGGCACACTGGGCGTACTGCAACTACCTGCTAACGGAGATATTGTTGATATCTTTGGCAACAGCGTACTAGGTGGAGGTGCAACGGGAGCTACAGGTCCCGAAGGTGCTACAGGTGCTGCCGGCGCTACAGGTGCTGCTGGGCCAACAACAACTGCAACAACTGCAACATTGGGCGGTATTATTGTAGGACACAATCTTAGTGTAACTACAGAAGGTACATTAAGTGCAATTACAAGTATTGTAGGTGATGTTGCTCCTGCAGATCCAGTCGAAGGAGATCAATGGTGGGACAGCGAACTTGGCCGTAGTTTTACCTACTTTGGAGGACTATGGATTGAAACAAGCCCTAACGTAGGTGCTATAGGTCCTACTGGTGCTACAGGAGCAGGCGCAACTGGTGCTACAGGCCCTATGGGTGCTACTGGATTGCAGGGCAGTACAGGTGCTACAGGTTTATTAGGCAGTACAGGTGCTACTGGCCCAGTGGGTGCTACTGGATTGCAGGGTGCAACAGGTATTCAAGGTGCAACAGGTATTCAAGGGGATGCCGGTGCTACAGGTATTCAAGGAACAACTGGTAGTACAGGTCCGCAGGGTATCAGTGTTACCCTAGTGGGCAGTACAGCAACATCAGCAGGGCTACCATTAACTGGTAATGCAGGTGATGGCTGGATTGTCAATGACACTGGTAACTTATGGTTCTGGAGTACAGCATTTTCAGAATGGCAGGACATTGGACAGATTGTAGGTCCTGCAGGTGGACCTGGTGCTCAAGGTGCTACTGGCAATGATGGTGCTACTGGTGCCACTGGACCTCAGGGTAGTGTAGGTGCTACTGGCTTTGACGGAGCAACAGGCCTTACAGGTAACGACGGTGCTACTGGTGCTACTGGCCCTGCTGGTGATGTAGGTGCTACTGGCCCTCAAGGTGCTACTGGTTTAATGCCAGACCTAACCACAGTTACTACACACATTATACCTAGTCAAGATTTAACCTACGACTTGGGCAGTTTAAACAAGCAATGGCGTAGTTTGTACGTAGGTACAGCAACTATCTACATTGGTGGTGTACCGATCTCTATCAATACTGCAAGCAACACATTGGTTGTTGGTACAAGCACAAATACTACAGCAACTCAAGCAACTAACCTTGCTACAGAAAACTTTGTTATCAACTATGTTACACAGAATACTACTGGACTGACAGGTTGGACCGTAGATGCTTCAAATCACCTGATTCCGAACACAGATATTCTACAAGATATCGGTACTCCAAGTCAGCGTGTGCGACACATCTATGTAGGCCCAGGATCTATCACAGTTGGTTCTAGTGTTATTACAGAATCTACAACAGGCAAACTGGTATTGCCGGGTGTTACTCGTGCTACAACTTTATTTGCTGACGAAGTAGAAGACACTGACGATCAGGTATATACATTTGGTGGAATACCGTTCATCACTGATGCCTACGACTACAGCGTTCGTGCTGGACTTGAAACACCGCCGGGTGGCTATGTTCGTGCTGAATACTCCGTAGATCAGTTAGACGGTGATGGATACATTGATGACATTAATATTGATGAACAGGGTATATGGACACAGGCCATTGCTGACGCTAATCGTCGCAATTCAATGTATGCTTATGTAGGACCTGACATCAATGAAACGTTTGATGTCAGCAACTGGGTCCAGATTCCTTTTGTTGTACGAAGCAAGGCCAATGACGTTGAGTACGAGTTTGAAGGTGGTGGCGGTGCTGACCTAGGCAAGTTTAAGATCTTTGAAAACTTTATTGGTACTACAGACGACGATGAAGGTTGGGGCGGCTACGACATGTACCTTAGCCCGAACGGCGAAGGTTATGCTTATCTAGCAATACCAACTGATTCCAGTGCCGATGAAACTGCTTTGTCGATATGGAATTCCCGTGCAGGCGGAGTACATATAGGTACTGATCAAAACGGTGAAGTAAGGATCCACACTCAAGGTATTGAAAACATCTGGACCTTTAAGAACGATGGTACTGTAGATTTCCCGGGATTACTACATTTAAAATATAACGGTAGCGAAGTAGGATTCATTGACACCACAGAAGAAGGTATCAGCATTGGCGGAGCCCTAAACAAGGTTGTTGCTATTCAAACAGACAACGATGCCGACAACGAACTGGGGCAAAGTACTTGGTTATTCAAAGCCAATGGTAGTATAGAGTTTCCAGATGGCTCACTACAAACAACCGCCTACACAGGCGGAGAAGTATCACAGAGTGTTCCACGCAGTGACACAGCACCTATTTCTAGCGATGGACAACTATGGTTCAACACTGAAGAAGGCCGTATGTACATTATGTACAACGAACAGTGGGTTGATGCTAGTCCGACAGTATTGACTCCACCGGAAACTGACATTGATGTTAATTCGATCACATTCTCCGATGCTACAGTATTGACTACAGCACCTCAAGGTGATCGACTGGTAAATGGCAGCAAAACAGTTGTATTGAACACCAGCGGTGATTTGCTGATATCCAATGACCTTATAATACCACGCACCGGTAGATGGATCAAAGACTGCGATGACAGTGGCGGCGCAACCAGTATGCGTTGGCATAATATTCCTACTGCTATTGAAGAAGTAGAATTACTTCGTGCCTACACAGGCAATCCAGACGATGGCAGCGATCTCGACAGAGAGCGTGGAAAGATCAGTCTTGAGTGGCAAAGTTCAACAGTCAGTGGATTATCTATTACAGCATTTGATCGCACAGACGGAGTAACTGAACACAAGTGGAATTTCTTAGGTGATGGTAGTTTGAAGTTCCCAGGGCAGTCTGACTATAGAATAGTAGAAGACGAACCAGGTCTAGTAGTAACCAGTGAATTAGGTTTTGCTGTTGTTACTAATTCAATTGAAAGTGCGAAAAATTGGGTATTTGGTACAAACGGAACTGTAACATTCCCAGACACAACTGTACAATCTACAGCCTATAGAAGCGGACAACAAACAGTTAATGTTAATGCCGTATCTACAGTTACTAACATAGAACTAACAGCACTAACTGGTACAGTTATCGTAATTCGAGCAGAAGAAGGTTATACTGCTACAGGTGAATTCCACAACATACTCTTACCAACAACAGAAGACATTGCCCTGGGCACTAGAATCACTGTTATCAATCAGTATAACGGAACAGCGGCAGTGTCAGGGTGGCCCGGACCTGGTTACGAACTACTGGCCTATCAGAGTATAGACCTAGTCTATTACTATGACCCTGAACTTCCAGGAAACCTATGGTGGGTAGTTGGTTCGTTTAGTTGGTAATAAATATTAGAGAGATAACATATGGCCATAACATTTCCAACAGATCCCGCACTAGGGCAAGAATTCCTAGCAGATAACGGTGTAACCTACCTATGGCAGGGCACACATTGGTCTAACGCTGTTCCTACAGCGGCAGGACAAGCATTTTATACAGCAGTTGGCGGGTTTGCCGACACAGAAACTTTTGATAACACCCTAGACGGTGGCAACGGAGCACAATAAAAATGACAACAAGAATCAAACTACGCCGTGACACAGCGGCCAACTGGACTACAGAAAATCCTATTTTAGCCGCAGGTGAGCCAGGTCTAGAAACAGACACTGGTAAAGTCAAGTACGGTGATGGCACAACTGCTTGGACCAGTCTAACCTACAGCAGTGGTGGCGGAGTTGCTGAAAATACACGTCGTGGATTTATCAATGTAACAGGTATTAAACCCAACAGTGAAGATGACGTTGCTTTTGAAGCAGTAGCAGTACATGGCGATTATGCTTATGTGCTTGGTGGTGCTGATGAGTTAGTTGATGACAACAGCGGCATAACCCTTGTTTATAAGTATAACCTACTAACCGGCGAACAAGTTTGGGTCAAGAAGATTGTAGCAGGATCCGGTGCTCAGTTTAGTTTCAGTTATAATACGGGGACTATTACACTTACCAACATTGACAGTGGTGGTACCGGTTATGCTGTAGGTGAAGAATTATACATCACTGGTAGTGTATTTGATGGCGGGAACAATATTACCAACCTTGCGACTGTGACTGTAGATACAGTTAATACATCTACTGGGGCTGTTCTTACAGCCAGTGTTAATGCTGGATGGACTCCTACTGGCAGTTCTGGCACAGTAACTTACATAGGCGCAAGAAACGACAATGCCTACGGTGACGGTAATGCCATTGCCTACGATGAATTTACTGATGAAGTATTAGTGGTTACAGAGTTTGAAAGCGGGCTAGGCGATCCGA
>JACCDX010038193.1_pt1 | contig 32617 bp, 33 predicted proteins | sample 7449681 | NCBI WGS metagenome assembly JACCDX01 (sample SAMN15323450, study PRJNA562643) | freshwater metagenome | isolation source: river surface water | place: USA:Blue River Watershed | collected 2017-08-18
AATCGATCAGGGTGCCCGGGGTGGGCTGATTTAATTTTGCGGCGGTAAATGCTGAAGACCACCTCAATCACTGGGTGTACGCAAACCAAAAGCACGGCGAAAGCCGAAACTGAAGGATTTCGCCCCAAGAGCATCACAGCTACCCACGCAAGCGCAAAGCCTACGAAATAAGAGCCACCATCCCCCATGAAGATCTTTCCAAAGGGCCAGTTCACCCAAAAAAATCCCCAGACACAAGCGGCCAAAACCAAGCTTGTACAGGCCAAAGTGGTGTCGCCCACTTGGTAGGCGATCAGAGCGTAACCTAAAAAGGCAAGACTCGAGGCCGTGCTGGCGAGGCCATTGAAGCCATCAATGATGTTGATGGCGTTGGCCACCCCACCAACTGCAAAGGCCGTGAAAACCACAGAAATGATTGTGAATTGCAATAGATTGTCGACACCCCAAACATCCACGCGTGTCAGTGAATAATCGGTGATGTACCAGGCTAAAACACCAGAGGCGAATGTGGCCAAGAGGCGCTGCAGCACACTCACACGCTTGGTGATGTCCTCTGCGAAACCAAAGAGAAAGGCGGGCATTCCTGCGATGAGGATTGGCAAAATCAATTCCTGGACTGCTTGATCCGCGTTAAGCCAAGCCGCCCACAGGCCCAAAACAATGGGTACCCCTCCCACACGAGGTGTTGGCGCGGTGTGAAACTTTTGTACCCCTTGAGCCTCATCCATAGAGACTTTGCCGTGCCAACGCTTGGTTAGCACAAGCAGTACGCAGGCTGAAAAAGTGACCGCCAAGCCCCAAACTGCCGCTGAAAGAGCGGGCAAAGAAAGGACATCTCTGAGGGCCACAAAGAAATTCATAGTCTTGAAAATATTGGTAATAATTTAGATTTATCACCAATTTAATGGGGGATTTTAACTGATATATCGGTAAAAAAGATCCTGGGTTCAGTGATCCAGCAATGATTCAGACCGCAAAGCATACAAAAACTGATGCCTCAACTCCCTGGATCAAACATCACTCTAAAGGCACCAAAGACAATGGAATTGCATTACCATGCCTGCACAAGACCTTCCACACCGGAGATCACCATGTCCTCGATGAATTGCTTGAACGTGGAAATGTTTGACAAGCTCCCATTGTATGCAAAACCATAAGTTTTTGCAAACAGCGAGTTCAGTATCCCTATGTCGTCTAGGTCGCAGCCAAGAACGCGAATAAGTAACCGCATGACCTTGACCCCAATGTCGGTTGAACCGGCCACGCCGAACGACATTCTCGAATCTGAGGCTAGAATAGATAAAGACGCCCTTCACTGCGCCAGAGGAGACTAAGGGTCATAGCGAACGAGGTCGTCGTTGTCTTAGTTGCTGGTGCCTCGACACCACGGACCAAACAACACTCTCAAGGCCCCTGATGGCTGCAAAAGGTTCGCCGATATTCTGCCGTAAACCCCGGTGACTTTTCCCGATAAACCGTGAAACCCTCAGCCGTACTCAACGCTCCCATGCCTATTTTCTAGGCACTCCGGGCAAAAAACTTGGACATCACAGTCCATGTGCACTGCGGGCAAAGATGGGCCTGGCAGGCACGGTTCAGCCAGACCCCATCCAAGACAATGCAATCGCATTGACGCAGGCAAGGCGATTGCATTACCATGGCTGCACAAGACCTTCCACACCGGAGATCACCATGCCCGCCACCCTTGAAGCCGAATCCACACTGACCGATCGTTACCAGACCACGGTTCCGGAGACCGTGCGGCGCGCCCTGCGCCTGCGCAAGCGCGACAAGATCCACTACGACATCCGCCCGAGCGGCGAGGTGGTCCTGACCCGCGCCAGTGACGCCGAAGCCGATGATCCGGTACTTGGCCAGTTTTTAGGCTTTCTGGCGCACGACATCGCCACCCACCCCGAACGACTGCAATCGCTAAACAGCAGTCTTGTCCAACGGATGCAGTCGCTGGTCGGTGAGGTGAACGTGGATTTGGACGCTCCGCTGTCGGAAGACGATGAATGAGGGCCGCCAAGCCTGCTCCAATGTCCATCCATGGCTGGACGGTGTTTGCGCACCCTCTGTTCATGGCGCAAGTTGAAGCCTTGGCCCAGGAAGTCGAAGCACTCAAGCAGAAGGATCCCGCTGGGTACGTCAAGAAAAACGCCACCAAGCGACTGGCAGCCATTGGCAAGCTGGCGTTTGATGTGATCCCGCAAGACCCCGCACGGGCGGAATACCGTCAGGGCGCAACACTGGGCGCAGATCGAAAGCACTGGTTCCGCGCCAAATTCTTTCAGCAGTACCGCTTGTTTTTTCGGTACCACGCGGGTGCCAAGATGATCGTCTACGCCTGGGTCAATGATGACGACACCAAGCGCGCCTACGAGAGCAGCGATGACGCCTACCGCGTCTTTCGAAAGATGCTCGAAAGCGGCCACCCGCCTGACGACTGGGATCAACTGCTCGGCCAGGCCGAACTTGCTGGGAATCGGCTGATGCAAGCATTGAACACCTTGAACATACCCTGAATATCTTGCGAATCGCGCTTGGCTTTCATGGCAAACAGCGCGTTCATGGAGTCCTGACAACACCTGCGGAAGGACACCAATATGAACGGACGATGCATCTCCCAAATCGAGCTGGCACAGCGCTGGCAGATCAGTGAATCAACCCTGGAGCGCTGGCGCGCAGAAGGCATTGGCCCGGTTTTCTTGAAGCTCCGGGGCCAGGTGCGCTACCGGGACACCGACATCCTGGCGTACGAGGACCAAGCACTGCATGCGTCCACACGGCACCGCTCGGGCGCCGTCGCAACCCATACTCCTGATGCTCAATGAGGAGCGCTTCTGCCTATTGCTGGGGCCTGCTGGCCCGTGGCAGAAGATGGCAGAGATTGAGGAGGGTTGCGGGAATCCCGGCTGCCCAACAGTACGCAGCCATCCCATTTCACCCATCAACCTGGCTCAAGAACCCGCAACTGCCATCACGGGTACTCAGGCGCCAGCAACATTGCCAAGGCCTACCCAAGCACCCCCAACTCCCTTCTGGCTTGGCCGAGGCATATCCGGTTCAATGCTGTGCAGTAGCGACATTGGCTACGCATCACCGTTCAAGGAGAAATTCATGCAAGCCAACCCCACACCTGCCGAGTCCACCACCATGTTCAACGAGACCGAACTGGCAAACCGCTGGAAGATCAGCGTTCGCACGCTTCAAGACTGGCGCCGACGCAAAACGGGTCCGCGCTTCGTCAAGCTGCAAGGCTGGGCTGTTCGTTATCGCCTGCAAGCCGTGATCGACTTCGAGGAACAGTCTGTGAGGCTGGTCAACTGATGCTCTTCAGCTGTTTTCACCGTAAATCTCGGGAGATGTCGGTAGCAGACCGATCGACACCGCAAGGGACCGTAAATTATTGGTGCGGAGGCGACCGAAAACAAGGCGGCCCTCCAAGTGCGATGGAAACCACGCATTCCACGCTGGCCCTCTTATAGGAAGCGGCCATTTTCATGGCCTTAGCTTCGCGCACTTTGGCGGCACGCCGCTGCCAACCGTCTGACGCAACTTAACATCCATCTCTTCCATCAACAAAATCAATTCGACGCCGGTAATCTCATCGAAAAGTACTTGCCGATCGTTGTCAGCGTAACCGTATTTCAGGTTTTTCCAGATTACGCCGGGATGATCTTTACGCCGAATGCTAATGAGGCCATTGTGCGCACAGGCGTTCCGCATCGCCCAACCAAAATCCCACTCCGACGGCCAGTTCCCGTTTTTTTCCTTACCCCAGATTGACTCGACGACATCGACGTGCCTTTCGTAATACGAAACGAAAGCGTCTCCCGCCAACCTTGCCATCATGAGTTGAACATTCCCGAGTTTGATCGGATGCTCTGCTGGAGATTTGCTGACCTGTTTTTTGATAATCCTGATGAACCTAGGCTGACGCCCTGTGGGACTGAGAAGACGGCCATAAAGAGGGGCAGGAAAGAAGTGGATCTCCAATCCGCTCACCCCTTGCTTGCCCTCCAACACCATCGGTTGTCCTGGTCCGTAAGGCTTTACTATCCCAGTTTTGTGCAGTTCAAATCCAATTCCAATTGCACTCATCGAGATAACGAGCCTGACCAATTCAGGGAAAAATCCGTTGTCTGCCTCCGTGTACTCGATCTCGATACAGCCATTAGGAGTCACCGAGCTACCCTCCGAGCCTATCAATGATCACGAGCCGAAAGAGGCGTGGGCACTTGGCAAACATATCAAACCACGATCCGGAACTCGGTGGCTTTGGCAATCGGGCGTACATGACGGTTCTCGCGCTTCATCTCCACGAAACCGTAGTTCGACATGGTCTTGAGAGTGCGCGAAAGATTGCCCGGCTTGCGCCCCGTCATCTCAGCCAGCGTCGAAATAGACGCCGGCTTGATGTCTTGAATTACTTTCAGCAATGCGCGGTTTTCGTCACTGAGCACTTCGGCCAGCGATCGCATCGATGTGAACCAGACTTTGGGCTCAGTGGCCCTGGGTTTGTACTCCCCGCGTGAAACGGCCAGCATGCGCTCGCGAATACGGTCCTGCGGCAAGATTCCAACGACGATGGGTTTCATGGTCGATTGAGTGTATCAGCCGTTGATAAAGTTATCCAGCCGTTGCTGATCCGCTTGGCTTCCCTCCCGAACAGCGGTGTCATAGGGGTTGTGAAGGAGAAAAACATGCACTACCCCATCCTGCTGGAAACCGAGCTCGCCAATCGCTGGAAGCTCAGCGTCAAAACCCTGCGCACCTGGCGGCAACGCAATGTCGGACCTCGCTGGTACACGCTGGTGCGCCATGTCCGCTTCCACGTTTCTGATGTGCTGGCGTACGAAGTAAATGCACTGCCGCAGTGGCTGGCGCTCGAGGCAGCCGAGCAGCGCCTGAAACGAACTGGCAAACAAGGCAAATCCGTCGCACTCGACGACAGCCCGCCACAGGCCAACTTTGTCGATGCCAAGACCATGGCGGCCTACGCCAAGTTGCCGTACTACATCTTTGCTGACCCCAAAGTTCGCAATCAGCGGCAGATCCCGCACCTGCAAGTTGTCGGCTCAGTCCGCTACTCGCCCTTGGCGGTCTGGCACTGGGAACAGGAGCAAAGCGTGATCGGGGACAAGACGGCCACGCCCCCGGTTCGCGAACGCGAACGCGCGCCAGCTCCCAACACCACGTTAAAGGCGCCGCGCTGGTACGAGATCAATCAGGTACAAGCGGAGGTCACCAAATCCGATACCAGAGATGCTCACATTGCCCACCATTGCCCTGCGTTGCCATCCGCTTCGGGAGATTTCCCGCACACTTTCCAGCACCCCATTTCACAGGAGCTGCAATGAGCACGATCGCTATCAAACGCCCGCGCGTCACCCAAGCAGATAAGGCCCGCGAGGAACCCGGGCTGACCCTTGCCTTGATGACCGAACAAGAGCTGAGCAGCCGCTGGCAGGTCAGCATCAAAACCTTGCAGCGCTGGCGCGGCCAACAAGCGGGCCCAAAATTCATCAAGCTTGAAAACCGCGCTGTCCGTTACCGGCTGTCCGACATCGAGGCCTACGAGGCGCAGCGTGCCTGAGCATTACCGCTCAAGAGGCGGCCATTCAAATCGTCACGCTAAAAAATCCGCAACACATTGTCCCGATTCACTTTTATGCATCTCAGGTGTCCTCTCTTGAGGAGTCATGAGGAAAGAAAAGGAACCAAGATCAACCAAAAGTAAAAAAGGTGCAGAGGCGACTGGTTTCGAACCAACTCTCTCAACGCCTGAGTAGTGCTGGGGGGGAGTAAGTACAGATTCGTGTGATTATTCTGCTCCAGATCGCCTTTTAGCCTGCGTCTTCAATATCTCCAGCATCACACTCGCAAGAGATGACCTGTCGTAGCGCTTGGCACCCGAAGGGCCATTGGTCTTAAATCGAGCAAACAATTCTGGATCATCGGCGAGGCGCCGAAGGCAGTTGACAAGGGTTTCTGGATTTTCGGGCTCAAACAACAAGCCAACATCTTCACGCTCAACAATGCTTGCTGACTCGCCCTCTACGCCGTGCAGCACCGGGATAGCCATACCCATGCATTCGAACAGCTTGGACGGGATGACAGTGGTGAAGAGTTCGTCTTTCTTCAGGTGGATGATGGAGGCATCCAGCACCGACCAGTAACGCACCACCTGGTCTTTGGGTACCGAATCAACAAAAATGACATTGTCCAGTCCCTCGGCTTGCGCGCGTTTTCGCAGCGCGGCTTTATTCGCCCCGTCGCCCAGCAGTATGATGCGGAAGCGATTTCCGTCAGGTGCAGTCTTTAAGGCTTTGGCAGCGTCCAGTACCGTGTCGAGCGCATGGGCGAGACCATGGGTACCGATGTACCCCGCCACGAACTTGCCCTGTAGGCCATGCTGTCGCAGCAGCTCGGCGTCTTTCTCTCTGGGCGTGAAGCGGCTGATGTCCACACCATTGGTCACCACCTGAATCTTGTCGCCATTCACCCCGCGTAGCATCAAAGATGTGCGAAACGCATGGGTGACTGACACAATGGCGCTGGCCTTTCGGTACAGAAACAGTTCTACCTTTTCCAGTAGATCAAGTGCTTTGCTTTGCTTCATGGCGCCCACCACCCGAATGGATTCAGGCCAGATGTCACGCAGCTCGAAAACCCACGGCACGCGCTTGAACAGGCTACTTGCGTATGCTGCACACACGGTGAAGAACTGCGGTGAAGTTCCCACGATCACGTCCAAGCGCCGCACGAACAAACTGGCCAGGAAGCTGGCGACCATGTAGCTCAGGTAGTCAAGCGTTCGCTTCGCAAACCCCTCGTTGGCAGTGATGTAGGTCCAGACACGAATCACGTCGATGCCGGCCATGGTTTCTCGCTGCCAGATCCGGTTCCGGTACCCCTCAAACACCTTGCCCTTGGGGAAATTAGGAACGCCAGTGATCACTGTGACCCGATGTCCGGCCTTTACCCATTCTCGGCAGTGCTCAAACGTTCGGCTGGCTGGGGCGTTAACTTCTGGTGGGAAGTTGTCGGTCAAAAAAAGGATGTGCATGGACTAGAAACCAGGTGCGCTCGCCATTGAAGGAGCCCAGGCAAAGCGTAAGCTGCTGGCGCTGTTAACAAGCCGGACGACGAGACAAATATTCGGGAGGACTTCTCCAAACCGGGGATGCCAGGAACTGGATTCCAGTCGCGCCTGGCCTTGTTCCAATTGCCAGGTCAGCGCAGTCCCGTCAGGCAGTGTGACGGTTCCACTTTCTGCTCTTGATTGCGTTGTTTCCAATTGGACCGCAGGGTGGAAGTGGAACCGTGCTTCGGCGGACTGATGCGATCCTTCAATGCGGTCAGTCACGGTTAGGCCTTCGTCATCCATGCGCCAGATGCGGTGGTGCAACGGCTTGCCTGGCAGGCGTGTGTAGCCATTATGGGCACAGGTCACTTCGGTGGCAGTCGCGGCCGCAACCTTCCGAATACGCAACCCCAAGGGATACGCCCGACGCGCCACCCGAAAGCCACCCCAGACCTCAGACGAGTCCTCACCGTCCAGCATCACGGTGTTGTGGGCCGCAGTGCCGCGTTGACGTAGCCTTTCGGCGCTAGTGCCGTAGCAGGAGGAGCCGGAATTCACCAATACCCGTTGAGCGCCTACTGACAACTCAAAGCTCAACGTGTCTGCATGCGCATGCCCAGGCAGGTAATCGGGCCCCACGCGTGCAACATCCAGCAGCGCTACCGCTGCGCCGTGGCATAGCCGCACATACCCGCTGTCCGCCAGTTCCTCTACCGCCTTCAAGCTCAGCGCCGGAGCATCCGGCACACAGCGCGCGAAGTAGGCCTCCAGCTCCGCCACCGTCGGCGCAATGCCTATCGCTGCGTCGTTGAACAGACCAATATCGCCATCCGGGTGGCTCATCACCCGGAGCCAGCGCCGCATGGCCTGCAGGCGGGGCACCAGCCAAGTCCGTATCCGCTTGCAGTCCTCGACTGGCGCGGTCCTGTCGTAGCACGCCACCACATTAACTATGTCCAGCGCATCTTCGAATGCCAGTGCGTGGTACATCGTGCTTAACTCAAACTGACCGCCATCCGGCAGAAGCTGCTCGGGGATTTCGCGAGCCAGGATCTCCATGGCCGTCTTGCGCCAGCCGTCGGCCTCCGTGCCCTCGAAAAACAATCCGGCAAACAGCAGCGCCTTTGCGTTGGAAAAAAGATGATTGCCCAGCAGATGGATCTCGAGCCGTTTTTTCAGCCAGCGCGCCTGCACTGCAAGACTGTGCAATGCCACCAGCGACAGCTCACCACCAGATAGTGCCCACTTTACCCAGTTGACTACACGCAGGGAGAGTGGGTAGGGCTCCCAGCCGTTGCCCTGTCCCGGTCGGTTGTGGGCAATCCAATCCTCAATCAGCGCCAGGTGCCAGGTCTTGCGCGCCACAGAATCCATGGCGTTGAGGTCGTCGAAATAGTGCTGGTTGTAACGCCAAAGCTTTTCACGTTCCGGGCCGTCCCAACCGATCTCGTCCAGCTCACCAGGCTCGTTCAGAAATAAAAACTTACGTGGCCCCGTCATGCTCGCAAGCCGCCGCGCCGGCGCCTGAAAAACGCAAGTGCGCTCACGTAGTGCAGGTGCTTGCTGCAGATCGGGCTGGGGCCGTGCAAACCTGAACCATATCCGGCCATAAAACTGCACCGGGCGTAAATGCCTCAGAGTGTGCCAGTAGAGTCCGGCCTTGTTCAATAAACCCATCGCCTCTTAGTTCGTCCCGCGCTTAGCGCCCAGCAACTCTTCCAAAATCCCCACGATTCGCTCTCCGGTCTTGCCATCCCACAGCGCCGGTATTCCGCCCTTTTTCCATTGCCCGGCGAAGAGCTTCTCCAGCGCCGGCCCCAGGGCTGTAGGGTCAGTACCAATCAGCTCATTGGTGCCGGTACTCACCGTTTCGGGGCGTTCTGTGTTATCGCGCAGCGTCATACACGGGACACCCATCACCGTCGTCTCTTCGGTGATGCCGCCCGAATCGGTGATCACCGCCTTGGCGTGCTTGACAAGGTAGTTGAATTCCAGATACGGCTGCGGATCCACTAGGCGGAAGCTGTTTGGCACCTCGTTCAGTTCGCGTAACGTCTTGGCCGTGCGCGGATGCACCGGGAACACCACCGGAAGCCCGCGTGTACCCTCCGCAATCGCGCGCAGCAGGCGGGCAAAGCCGTCGCCCTTATCCACGTTGGCCGGGCGATGTAGCGTCACCACAAAGTATTCGCCAGCCTTCAAGTCCAGCCCGTCCCAGAAGCCCGGTTTCTGCAGACGCGGCAGATTGGCTAGCAAGGTATCGATCATCGTGTTGCCGACAAAGAAGATCCGCTCGTCCCCCACGCCAGCATTGTGCAGATTGGCATTGGCCACTTCGCTGGTTGTGAAGAACCAGTTGGTGATAGCATCCGTCACCATTCTGTTGATCTCTTCTGGCATGGTCCAGTCGCCAGAGCGGATGCCGGCCTCCACGTGCGCCACCGGGACTTGCAACTTTTGCGCCGCAATTGCACAAGCCATGGTTGAAGTCACGTCGCCAACCACCAGGCACAGGTCGCTCGGCGAATCGAGCAGCAGGCGTTCATAGCGAGCCATGATGGCACCTGTTTGCTCGGCCTGTGTGCCCGAGCCCACCTCCAGGTTTACATCCGGCTCCGGAATCCCAAGTTGCCGAAAAAAATCGCCCGACATACGGGGGTCGTAATGCTGCCCCGTATGAATCAGCCGATAACGCAACAATCCACCTGCCGTCTTGCTTGCATCAAAGGCTCGGATGATGGGCGCGATCTTCATGAAATTGGGGCGAGCTCCAGCGATGATATCGATCGACTTCATAATCCCTCTCCAGCCAGTTCAATGCTGACTCTACTGACTTCCAAAATTTCGTTGAATGGAATAGGAGCAGGTGCATTGCCTTCAATTGCCTCGACAAATGTTTTGGCACATGCCTTCTGGCCTTTATCCTGGCGCCACAGATTCATCTTGCTGAAATCAGGCCAACCAAAGCCAGTGAGCTTGCGGTAGTTGTCGAGCTGCAAGACACGGCCAGAAGCAAAGACCTCCAACCGCTCCTTGGGGAAGGCCTTGCTGCCGTTGGCGAAGTAATGGATCGTACCGATCGAGCCGTCCACGAAACTCAACTGCAGGGTCACTGTGTCCCGGGTCGGGGAGTCCATGCCCATGCGCTGCCAGCCATTGATCGGCACACCGGCCAAAAAAAGCAGGAGGTCAATGAAGTGACAGGCCTCGCCGATGATCCGTCCTCCACCTGCATCCGGGTCCTGGGTCCAGTGATCCGCGGGAATGGCGCCGGCATTGACCGTCATGACAAAGGCCTTCGGCCCAGCAACTCCGGCTAGTAATTGCTTGACTCTCTGGACCTGAGGCGCAAAACGGCGATTGAAGCCCACCATTACTATTGGAGATTCCGACGCGCCACTGCCAGCGTCTTCGTACGCTGTCTTGATCTCTTCTAATTCAGCCAATGTCAAGCACAACGGCTTCTCTACAAAGACATGCTTGCCGCCTCGCAGTGCCTGCAAGACGAATCGAGCATGGCTGTCATGCTGCGTAGTAATAACGATTGCATTGGTGGCCTTGTCCCCGAAAAGGCGGTTCGTATCAGTCGTTGTCTCGTCGAAGCCAAACTTTCGACCCGCATGGACACCGCTGACGCCCGCGCTTGAGGCGACGCTGCGCAGATATGCGCCCGCTTCTTTGAAGGCAGGGATCAACACTGAGGTCGCATAGTTGCCTGAGCCAACGAAGCTAACCGCAGCTCTCCCACGGTTCACACTCACAACAGACCCGCTGCTGGGCTTGAGACTTACCGTTCGGCTGGATCTGTCAATCTCCAACCCAGGGTAATTGAGCAGTATTCCCAGAGAGGGCCCCGCGCCTCCCACGAGTTCATACGCCTTGTCGGCTTCCTCTATTGAAAATCGGTGAGAGATTAGCGGCTTAACATCTAATCGGCCATCGGCCATCATGTCCAGAACTGCCTCGAAATTGCGCTGTTCCGTCCACCTCACAAAACCCACCGGGTAATCTTGGCCCTTTTCCTCGTAGTTCGGGTCGTAACGCCCAGGCCCATACGATGCCGAAACCTGGAATGTCAGTTCCTTCTTGAAGAAATCATCCCGAGACAGCTCCAAGCCAGTAACGCCCACGAGGACGATGCGTCCGCGTTTACGACACATCAACGCGGCTTGGTGCATTGGCTCGCTGCTCTTGGTAGCCGCAGTCACGATTACCGCGTCCACTCCACGCCCGCGGGAATAAAGTTCGGCTGCCTTGACAGGGTCTTGTCCAGCCGCCAAATCCACCACCTCGGCCCCGAACTGACATGCCAGATCTAACTTCTCTTTGTCGAAGTCCAGACCAAGGACACGGCAGCCGTGTGCGCGCAAGAGCTGCACTGTCACCAAGCCGATCAGGCCAAGGCCTGTCACCACGACCGTCTCCCCCAGAGTCGGCTGCACTAGGCGAATTCCTTGTAATGCAATCGCCCCCAGCACAGTAAAGGCGGCCTCCTCGTCGGATACGGAATCGGGCACCTTGGCGCAGAGATTGATGGGCACTGACACCACCTCAGAATGCTTACCGTTGCTAATAACCCTCTCACCCGCTTCGAAACCTATGACGCCTGTGCCCACCTCGGCCACCCGCCCCACGTTGCAGTATCCAAGGGGCAAGGGCTGGTCGAGCTTGTTGAAAACAGCCTCGATGGTCGGCTGCAGGCCATCGGTCTTGATCTTGTCCAGCACCATGCGAACCTTGTCGGGCTGCTGGCGTGCCTTATCGATCCATCCCGCTTTGCCAAACTCGACCAGCATCCGTTCTGTCCCGGCAGACACAAGTGTGTTCATGGTCTTGATTAGTAGCTGACCACGTTTTACGTTAGGTACTGGAATCTCAGCGATTTCCGTAGCTCCAGTCTTTAACGATTGAAGAATTTGTTTCAAAGCCTTTTCCCTTTGAGAAATTTATTGCACTGTAGCTGGCTGATCAATAAATCGGCGGCACCATAATTCGATGCATAAAAGCGAGAGCAGCGTGTAACTCGCATCCAACTTGCCCGCATCATTTGCGGCAATCAAACGATGAACGGCAACCGGATCGAATAGTCCACGTTCGCGCAGGCTACGTTCACTCAACAAATCACCAAGCAACGCCCGCAGTTCAACGCGCATCCAGCGCCTCAATGGCGCCCCGAAACCGCTCTTCGGGCGATAAATTACATCTTTCGGGAGGTAGGGTTCCATGGCTTTTTTCAACACCCATTTCCCAATGCTTCCACGCTGCTTCAAACGCACCGGAATTTCTTGAGCAAACTCCACGAGGTCAAGGTCCAGGAACGGAACGCGAACCTCCACACCGGCCGCCATGGACATTTTGTCGGTATAAGTTAGATTGTGGTCCGCTAGGAAGAAGCGCTGCTCCAAGGAAAGCGCCCGATCGATCTTCGAAAGCGTCGGTGGCAGTTCAGCAAGGAAGTCAAGCATAGGTGCGCTAGCCTCGGATTTGCCCAAGGCTGACCTGAAATCCTCGGTATATAGCGCAGCAAGATCTTCACGCCGGCTCCAGACAAAATAATTTACGAGTCGCGCGTCGCCATCTAGCGATGCGCCATTTAAAAGCTTGCTCAGGCGGCGTCCAAGTGTGCTTCTTTGATCTAGTGCGACGGAAATTTTCTCCAATCCGGCGCGCAATGGGCGGGGAAGCCAGTTCCAGTAATCATCCAACATCAACGCCTGATGCCGACGATATCCAGTAAACAGATCATCGCCCCCCGCCCCAGAAAGTAGGACTTTCATGCCGTGCTCGCGCGCGAGCCGACTTATGTAGAGCACATTAAGCGGCGCCGGGTCGGACAGGGGTTCGTCGAGTTGGGCGACCATTCCCTCTAGGTCTTCAGCCATGCGTCCGGCATCGATGCGCACCACCTCCAGTGGTACTTTCAGATGCTCGGCGACCCGCCTGGCGTATGGCAGGTCATCCGTAGAACCTGCCTCGGCGCCGCCAGTCGCTTCGATGGTAAAACAACTAATGTCGGGGTTATGCTCACGAGCAAATGCCACTACGCTACTGGAATCGAGACCTCCGGACAGAAATGCGCCTACTGGAACATCCGCAACCATCTGGCGATGTACTGCCTGGCGCAAATTCTGTACTGTTTTCTCGACGTACTCTTCAGTGGTCAACTTGGTGGATGTTCTGCGAAAGGCGGGCAATTGATACCACTTGAAATGCCTTTCAATTTTTCCGGCGCAGACCCACATCGCTTCGCCGGGCCCCAGCTTTCGCACTGATTTCGCGGGCGTTCCTTCACCCGGGCACCACATAAATGTCAGATAGCGGTTGATCGCCTCAAAGTCCAGCTCTCCATCCAAAGGCTTCAATGCGACCAAGGCCTTGACTTCGCTTGCGAACGCAAACTGCCCGGCGGTTGTGGTGTAGTAGAGTGGCTTGACTCCCAGCCCGTCACGGGCGACCAGCAGTGCTTGGGAGCGAGAATCCCAAAGGGCAAAAGCAAAAATCCCATTGAGTCGACTTAATACTGCCTCACCCTCGACCAAGTACAATCGCAGTAGGACTTCGGTGTCTGAATGTCCACGAAATTGGTGACCAGCCGCCTCAAGTTCTTCCCTCAACTCCCGAAAATTGTAGATCTCGCCGTTAAAGACCAGTGCCACAGTACCATCGTCGCTGAGCATCGGCTGATGCCCATACTGTGAAAGATCCAAAATTGAGAGGCGGGTATGACCTAATCCAACCTGATTGTCGTGCGTAAAAAAGACATCTGCATCATCAGGGCCACGATGAGAAATCTGTTCTAGGGCGACATTGAGCAATTCGCCTTGAAAATCGCCTGAATATCCAACTATGCCGCACATTTTTTTATCAATTGAGTCTGAGTAAGCTGTACGGCATACGCCGCACCATCATGGCCCTGCAATGCTGAACAATAAAAATGAATATATTGCGTATCAGATGATCTTCCATCTGGAAAGCGAATGTTGCCGAATTGGAAGAGCCCGTAGGGCAGCCTATCCTTCTTCCCAGAGAAAACAATTTCAAACCCATCCTCAGGCGTTCCGACATACACGCAAGCGTTATCACTCAAGATTCCAGAGGCACGTCGCAATGAGAGCAACGCCCTTAGGGTGAGCTTATTAGAAGGATGAGGCTCGACAGCAGTCGAAAAGACGATTGGATCGGAGTGCGTTCTTGAGAAAAAAATAGAACTGCCAGCAATTGGAAAATGCCGTTCGATGCATTGAGTTTCATGACTGTCGACGGTGCAGAGATAATTGAATTCCTCTTGCTGGTCCGTAGCAAACACCAGTTTTTCTTCCCTTGGGACGATCCAGCAGGCGCGGCTCATCTGCCCTTTTCTGACCATCGGGCGCACATTACTGAGTGTCATGTCTGCTGCCCAAATACATGCCCCCTGGTCGAAGTCGCCTGTTAGGAGGTAGAGGCAATTGCGACTGGCATCTTCGAAGATACCATGGACATGATTAATTTCCCCCTTTGGAAAAACGTACGCAATTTCCCATTGGGCGCTTTTGTCGCGTCGATATATGTTCACGGTTTCGTAATTTGCATTGCGGCTGTAATCACCGAAGACCACCGAGCCCTCTTGCGGCCCTGATTGGATCAGCATCATTTGCAGCGGATTCCTCGTTAGACCAGGGATAGACTCCTGGGTCGCTTTGCGTTGATTAACATCGACATGAAAAGCTTGTCCGCGGTAAAAAACCAGTAAGCACCCATTCTCCTGCAAGGGAGTAGCGGGCCCCATTTCGAGACGCAGGAGCCGTTGCATCAGGCGAAATCGAGACAAAAATCGCCTGATGCCGTCGAGCTTCCCGATCGAGCAAACGTACTCGATGTTCTTGAAATGCAGGTCAGCTACATAGAGCCGATTCAGGCGAGACAGGACAATTCTGTTGTCAAGATAGACGAGCGGAACGTACCCCACCAACTTAATAACCGATCGGGTCATAAGCGTGAAAGCCAAGTCAGGTAATAGGGATACCCAGAATGCTTCCTACCGTCCAGGAAGTTGAGAAGCGCACTGGATTCAAGCACAGTGACGTCCAGACTACCAACCTGCCCCTGACGAGCTACTCCATTAACATACAAGTCCCGCGATAACTTTCGCTCCGCGTATGAAAGTGCCCATCGCGGATGTCGCTCCCTCACTTCCACGCGATTTTCCTTGCCGCCATCGATTACCCTGAAGACACGCTTACGGTACCAGCCTTTCACCGGCCACTGTGCCTCATGGCAATCCTCTGCCACGTGGATCATGGTAAGACTATGTGTCATATCGACGCCGAGCATGACAATCTTGGCGTTAAGTCCGGCAAGTGCCGCCCACGTCGAATCAGGCCCGCACGGCAAATCCAACGAGCCGATTGTCTCCTTCTCAAAAATCTGATCCATTGCCGCACCATAAGCAGCAACGGTATTCAAAGGATGCAGACTTCGCCGGGCTCCAGGCGTTTTCATCAGCGCGCGGCCAAGTTCACCGGTCCAGGGCCTACTTTTTTGTACGTTATAAACCAACTCAACATTCGACATATCTTTAGTGAGCCGTTCTTTGCCCTGCGGCTCATTGGCGTACAGCGGGAACGTCGGACATACCAGCGTACCCTCGGGACAAAGCTGTCGCATGAAGCTTTCAATGATTTGATTTGCGCCCAGGCCGCACCCCGCAAGTTTATTCATGCTGGAATGCACGATAACTACATCACTTGACCCAACCCCCATGTTTCTCAAGGTCAAAATCAATTCGTCAATTGAGAATCCTGCGTTTATTGCCATGGCAGTGCGGCCCTTGCCCATGCGCGAAAACAGATTCTGAAGAATCGGCGATCGCCAGTAGACATTCCTGCCGATGGCCTCCGCATGGGGAAAGCGCTCAAGTATTTTTTCCATGCTTACTTACTTTGTTTATCCAGTAGATTAACGAGTCTCTTACAGTTGACATCGCGATCGTGCTGATGAAGGACTATTGCAATCGCTTGTTGTGAGTGACTTGGAATTAAACTTGAATCTTCGATATAGCGACACATCGACACTGCAATACTATCCACGTCGCGCGTATCAACTAACATCCCGTTGACATCATGAACAATAGAATCGGGAATTCCACCTACCCTTGTAGCGATGACCGGCAGACCATGCGCAATTGCTTCCAATAATGCGTTCGGAAACCCCTCACTATGGGAAGGTAGAACGAACACATGTCCGAGCCCAAGGACGTTGATAACGTCGTTTTGCTGCATCCACCCAAGCGCGTGGACGTTCTCCAGCCTGCGAGAGGCAATCGCCTCGGAAATCTCCATTTCAAGGCTACCGTTTCCAACCAGATAAAGGCGAAAACGAGTGGCTAGGGATTGCAGTTTGGTTGCTGCTTCGATGAGTTCAAGAACACCCTTAGTACGCTCCAGCCAGCCCACGAAAACGAAATTTACGATTCCATCTGCTGGGTAGGATTTTGGTTGGTCGGCCATCGAGTATCCAACCGGCAGCCAGTTAGGGATAACCTCTACAGATTTGCGACCGATACGTTGCAACTCCTTGGCCAGCAAACTGCTCTGGGACACTACGACGGTTGGGATACCCAATATCAAGGATAGAAACTTTCGCTTGAAGCCCGAAATAGGCTGCCCTATGATCTCCGTGCTGCGGAAAAAGATCACGGACGGTTTTTTGTAAATCCTGTAGATCAACGCGATGCAGCAACGCTCATAAAGGGATAAACCAAAATTAGAAAATGCCACATAGCCCGCAACTTCGCCCTTGCTCACCATTAACCAAGCCTTACCCAAACGGCCAACAGACTGCAGTAATTTTTTCCAAAGAGGAACCGGAGGGAAAACCGTGGCCACGGTATTCAGTATTTCATGCCTGATTCCTCGTCTGGCCAGAAACTCAACAAGTCCGTTTGCTGCTGTGAGCTGGCCACCGGGATGATAATTCTCACCAGGCGGGACCTGTGGTATCGCGAGGACGACGTATTGATTTTTTTTTCTTCTGTGATTTTCCATCATTATGTCAGCAATACACCACTACACTATCTGTCGGGCGCAAACTGTCCCATAGCTGCAAGTTGAGCAATTTCCACAGCATGAAGCCGCGATCTCGATTTCCGGAGTGATGTTCCAACAGCGTTTTTTCGACCATCTCGCGATCCAGAGAGAATCGACTCAGAAAGCTGCTGTCGAGCAGCCGCTCCCTGCTGAACTCGAACAGGGATGATCGCAGCCAATACTCATAAGGTACGCCGAAGCCGGTTTTAGGGCCGTCTAGAATGGAGTCGGGCAAGCGTCCGCGCTGGGACTCCCTCAACAGAATTTTCTTTTGCGCGCCACGTACTTTCCATTTCGCTGGCAGGCCAACAGCTAGCTCGGCCACACGCTCGTCAAGCAGCGGCACGCGCGCTTCCACTCCAGCAGCCATCGTTGCACGATCCACCTTCGGCAGAAATTGCGAGGGTAACTGGACGGTCAGGTCTGTCAGCAGCATCTGCTGGGCAGGATCGTGCTTTGCAAATCGTTCAGCTGCTTTGCGATAAGCGAGAAAGGGGTCGGTACGCTCCTGCAAGTCTCGGCGCCTTGATTCGCTGAACAAGGCTTCGGGTGGGCTTCTCGGCAATTCGGTTGTCAGCAATAAGGCCATGCGCAAGGCCGGATCGGCGTGACCAACCGATTCAGCCATCCGGGCGAACCGGCGCCCAAACGCCCCCAGTTGACGCGCGGCACCGCATGCCACACCCGGGATTAGTTTCCACAACCATGCATTTTGGAGAACGGCGTAGCGGCGGTAGCCGCCGAACAGCTCATCTCCTCCGTCTCCCTGCAATACCACCTTCACCTGTCCGCCCAGCGCCTTGCACATCAGGTAAAGCGGGATATTCGCGGCGTCCGCGAATGGCTCGTCGTGGACAGCGGCAAGGTGTAGCAAGACATCGGACAAGTCACCACCGCCGATTTTGAGTTCGCGGTGCTGGAGACCCAAATGCCTGGCAACCAGCGCCGCCTTTGGAAGTTCATTCACACCGCGATCGAAATCAAAACCAGCGGCATAACTTAAAAGCGGCGACTCCCTTCCGCGCACGGCAGAGGCCGCGATCGCCGAGGAGTCCACTCCACCGCTCAGGAAGATACCGACCGGTACATCTGCAACCAATTGACGCGCAACGGCAGCATCCAGTGCCGAGCGCGTCATGTCGACCGCATCCTTGAAACAGCAGACAGTTGGTTCGCGATCAAGCCACTCCTCGATCCTCCACCAGGGCTCAAGACGCCGCTTGCCGTCTCCAATAATCAACCAATGGCCGGGCTCGAGGGACCGAACCCCCTGGTAAAAAGTGCGGTCACCGTGAGGGTTGCCATACCAGAGATATTCCCTCATAGCCTGATCGTCGAGCGACTGGTCCACTCCTCCAGCGGCAAGGACCGCTTTGATTTCTGATCCAAACGCCAGCCCAAGGGCCGACTCGCCGTAATAAACGGGTTTCACGCCAAGCCGATCGCGCATCAGTACCAGCCGCTGCCTGGGCTCATCCCACAGTGCAAAACCGAACAGGCCTTCGAGACGCTTGAGACCTTCGAGCCCCCAAGCTTCGTAGACATGCAGAATGACTTCGGTATCCGAGTGTCCAATGAAGTGATGGCCCAGTGACGCTAACTCGGTGCGCAGGTCACTGAAGTTATAGACTTCCCCGTTGTAGGCGATGGTAATGCCAGCGCGTTCGAGCTTCATCGGCTGCGCCCCAGCCTCCGACAGATCCAAGATGCTCAAGCGGCGATGTCCCAATGCCACCCGGCTCGATACAAAAACACCTGATCCGTCCGGTCCGCGTGGTGCCAAGGTTGCCGTCATCCGTTCGACGGCAGGTCCAAGATTGCCCTCAGCATCTTGGCAGAATATTCCACTAAATCCGCACATCTTTATCTATAACCCAAGCATTGCCTCATGCTTTTCAATATTTTCTGGCGTGAAGCGGCTTCGAATTACCCTGGCGGGATTTCCAATTGCAACGGAGTATGGTGGGATCGAATTCGTCACCACACTACCAGCGCCGATCACGGATCCTCTACCGATCGTTACGCCTTTCAAGATCACCGCCCTTGCACCAATCCATACGTCGTCCTCGATAACGACATCCCTATCGTTATCCGGAACCTTGTCCGTTACATCGTAGATATAGCTTCCCACTACGTCGAAGCGATGATCCCCACCCATGATCATGACTTCTGGCCCGAACAGGACCTTACTTCCTATTCTGATTGTGCTGATCGCGGAATTAAAAGTAGCGCGAGGTCCGATGTAAACCTCGCTTCCCAGCACAATGGATCGATAGGAAAAGTCGCCCGGACCGCCGAGGACCACGTTGGTGCCCTTTTTGCGGAAAAGCATGAGGACGAGAGGCATCTGCAAGCGCCAGAACACCTTTCTTGAGCGCCACAGCAAATACAGAATCGAACTTGGATTCATTTATTTTCACCTGCTGACTTCGGGTGGCTTGTGAGTGCCAGCGACCTCTTTCGCATAGAGTTGATTTTTAGGTAGGTAAGCGACAGAAAAACAAATAAAACAAACAAGTAAATTCGCGTCGATAGATAAAAAATTTTCCAATGAGAAACGACGCCGAATATGAAAATCACGAGCACGACCTGGGTCAAGAAGCCAGCCTCGGCAATCTCCTTGGTGTTGCCAATAAAGCAGCGCTGCAACCCGGACTTTGAGCGACAAATCGCCCACACTGGAATAATATAAACTCCGATGAGTAAGCCCAGCATGCCAAACACTCCGAAGCCGTGGATCATTCTGACGTAACCAACGTCGGATTCAATATAATTTACAGGCATTTGGCCAAAATCGTTATTTCCGATCAACAAGCGAAGCGGATCCTGGGGGAAAAAAAACATCTCCTGCAGGAGTAGCAAAATGGTCCGGTCTTCATAGGCACCATCCGAGATCATCGCAATGAAGCCCTCCAAAAGGCGTACGACAGGGTATTCGTATCCGTACTCATCCCTCAGCTCGAGTCCGTACGCCCCAATCTGGCTTGAAAAAATCAACAGAATCATGGCTAGGAAAGCGACAAAGAGAAGAAAATAAGATCCCCGCTTCGCACGCAGCTTCCCGTTACGGTAAGTCAAAATGATGACTGCAATAAAAAATGACCCTATATAAAGCCCTGATCTCCCGGTAAATGCGCTACCCGTATTTGCTGCAATGGTAACTCCTAAGAGCAGTGTTCGTTTCAAACTGCTTGGGTAGAGGTAAAAAATGCCCATGGTCGCAACTACACAGAGCAGACCATGGTTCAGTGAAAGACCATCGCCTCCGCTGCTGGCAAAGCCCGGGACTCGCATCAATATCAGGTGTTCGGCACCCTCCAATTTTTGCCGGTGCAGGAATAGGGACATTAGATCCCTAAAGTCGGCGCTGAAAAAACTGAGCCATAAAATCAGACCTTGCGCAATTGCACAGCAGATGACCACTTTAAAAAAAAAACGTAGCGCGCTTTCTTTCATGGTCTTCCATAGCAGGAGACTACAGCCGATCGCTGCAAGGATGCTTGCAATCGATCTGATACTCAATAAAATGCCTGTGCTATCTCCGATCGAGAATATGCTTTCCATTCCTAGCATCAAGGCTGTCAGGGCTAACAGCGTCAGTATTGGCGTTTTTGAAATTATCTCCAGCGTTCTGGGGAAACCGCTCAACAGAAGGTGCAGGATAAAAAATAGACTGACATAGGCGTCCAGGAATCGGAGTGACTCCGGGACCGGTATATTTATGGCTGGCGCGAGCAGCATGACTGGCAGCAAAATCGCGGCCAGCAGGTAATAAAAGATGTCGTGCCTCGGGTAATGCGCACTCTGAGCCATAGGTTTAATTTAATCTCGATCGTACGAATGCAATCACTTTGCAGATAGAGATGCGGACACGCTTAAAATTACCGCAAAGCAAAATTGCATAAAACGCTGGCCTCATCCGGGCAGGGATCTCATCAAATGCTTCGAAACACTTGCTTGCAAATTCAATCGATCCTCTCTGCATAAAGAAAACCGCAGATTTATAAATATACGCGCACTTCCCATGCATTGCTTGCTCCGCAGAAGCACCATGCTTAATTGCCAAGTCATACCCGCGCAGAGTGTACTGGAACAGCTCGAAAATCCTGTCATTGGGACGGCTTGTTATCGAGTTCCCCGTCTCGCGATAGATCACGAGCGGCATGTCTATATAGCCAATCCGCCCCTGTCCGGCACATTCAATGTGTAATTCAAAGTCGATGAAGATGGCCTGTTCCAGCACCTCGCTTTTCTCCCTGATCGAGGAACGGTACATCTTGCTGCTGTGGGTGAAATAGCACTGCTTGTCCAGCAACTCGTCCATCCCCGCCGTGGTGCCCCTGTGCTTCTCCCCTCGCAAGGTCTTGTTCCCGTCCAGGCCCAACCTGTAAGAGCCATGTACTACCATCGAACACCCCAGATGCTGGTCGAGAAAGTCGCTTTGAAGCTGCAGTTTACCCGGCTCCATCATGTCGTCGCCATCCATATGGGCGATATACGCGCCACGTGCGAATCGATGGACGACCCGATAATTGTTGCACCCGCCACCAATGTTATGCTGCTGGAAAACAGGGCGTATTTTGCTGGGGTATCTGCGCTCGAAATCCCTGATTACTTCCCGGGTGCCATCATTGGAACAGTCGTCACCGACTATGACTTCAAAATCGAAGTTTGTTTTTTGATCGATGATGCTCTGCAGGCATTCACCAATAAATCTCTCATGATTGTAGGTTATGACACAGACCGAAACCTTTGGGATGGGGGTGGTTTCAACCATTGAAGAACCTGGCGTCTTTCCCGCGTATCTTGTCACGCGCAGCCGATGAAAAAATCATTCCTGTAACCAAAAGCCCACCGCCAATGAGCGCAAGCCATAAGATTTGGGCTGTTTTATCGAGGCCGGCATTTACCCAACCGCTGATCATTAGCACCAGCAATAGCATGGGAACCTGTATCGACAAAATATCCTCGTAGTACCACTTCTTGTTCAGCCCTTTTTGGAATTTCCTATGCACTAGTGGCAGCCAAGCGACAAACGACAGCAGGTTCATTCCCAGCCATACCATCCCTGCACCGGTACTTCCGTAAGTGCTCGTGGCCCAAATAATCGCAGGAATAAGTAGTACGACGAATACTGCGTTACCGATCAGATGCAGTTGCAGATCTCCTTTGGCGTATTGCAGGTAGTAAGGAAACGCTGAAATCACTAAGACACCATTGCCTAGTGCGTATAAAGCCAACACTGGCGCTGCTTGTTGAGCAAGCACGCGATCTCCCGTCCATACCCACAACAGTGACTCTGCACAAAACGCCAAGGTGAAGGAGACCGCACCGGTGAACACAGCTACGACCTGGGTAGCCTGCCTATAAAGGGTGATTAGGCCCGCGTGATCCCCCTGCGCCTCCATCCTGGCCATGCGAGGGATGATTGCATTACTGATTGGGCCGCTGATCATCATGACCCCACCCGCTACTAGCACCGCGAGGGTGAAATAGCCGTATTCCGCGAGAGGCAGTAATTTCGACAAGATAAGCTTATCTGTCTGGGTAACCAGTACCCAGACCGAAGACGTAAACGCAATCGATAGTGAAAACTTGAGCACCGGCCTGAGCGCAGTCCAGTCCCACGGCAGTCTTTCCCCCTTTGGCACATCAGGTAAGAGGCGGTAAGCGTAATAAAGCAGTACGGCGAACTCGATGAATGCCGCGCCCAATTGGAAACCGAAAAACACCGTGGGCGTAGCGCTAGCAAATACAAGGACCGGCAGCACCAGCACGAAACGCACCGTCGCGATGATCGAATTAAAAGCGCCCAGCCACACTAATTTTTCGGAGCCGCTAATTGCGCCACGATACAGCCCGCACATCCAGCGCAGTGCGATGATGAGAGACATGAGCTGGACCGACAAGATCACCTCGGCAATGGGTAATTTCGAGGCCTGCAGCCAATCTCGAGCAATAAATTCTGAGGCTCCGAACAGCAAGCAGCCACCTCCAAGAGCCAACAGGAAAAAAACGCCTTCCAATGCGCGCACCAGACGCCGAAAAACCAAGGCATTCGTCACCCCCCCCTGAAAGCGTGCTGTTTCCCGTGCAATTGTCGGGCTGAGCCCAAGATCCAACAACGCGAACCACGCCTGCAACATGGCAAAAAAACCGACCAAACCATAGGCTTCTGCACCCATGTACTTGATGTACAAGGGCACCATGACAATACCAATCAAAGTGACGTAGATCTGGCTTAAGTAATTCGCAATGATGTTTTTCTTTAACGACATGCCCACTACCGATATGACAGCGTCGGTACGTCGACTCGATCAGCTAGCATTGCCACTTTCACACATCAGGAAGATGCTTGAACACAAGTCTGGGTAGTGGTGTCCCAGCTTGTAGCAGCCTTCGAGATATTCCTTAGTAATAATGTCTGTTTGAAGGAGCCGATCCCACTGAAAGTTTGCCAACGCCTTGAAAAAAATTCCTGAGCGGTGTATCACCTTCAGTCCGGCAGCAATGGCGTCGCGCTCAAGCGTGTCTAGCGAGTAGGTGCAGCGATGGCCGTGCTCGGCCTCGGCTGGCGTTACGGCCGCATTGTGCGAGATAAGCCCCATCTTGACTGCAATCTGGCGGGACGGCGCATTGGCATTCGGGCACACCAGAAAGAAACGGCCGCCTTTAGCCAACCATTCCTCATTGACTCGCTTGAGCACACGCACCGGGTCGTCAAGATGCTCTAGCACGTGGGTGAGTACGATGTTGTCGTAGCGGCGAGGAAGGGTGGCGCTTTCGAACATTGAGTGAACGAACTGCACTCCATCGCCTAGCTTGCGCTGAGCCTCTTCAATTGCCTCGCCAGAGGCTTCCACGCAGGTAATATCGTCGAAGTGATTGAGCAAACGGCGAGTGAATTCACCCTTAAAACTACCAAGCTCCAATAGGCTACCGGGTTGAAAAAAAGACTCAAATGATCGAATCATATACGGATGCATGACATCATAATCAAACCCATAAAAATAATTTCGACCCTCGTTGTCTTCTATTTCCTTATCAAAATTTCTAATATTTTGCATAGCCATTCTCCTTTAGGAATTAATTAACACTGCCGCACCAAATCCGTATTTTCCAAACTCGTTACCGTTATAAAGCAAATAAAACTTTCCATCAGACTCAAAGACATTGGGGTAACACATCATGTCAGAATCCCATGAACCCGGAGTGACATCAATGCCCGCATCTTCGTCTGCTCTTGTCCAGATAATTCCATCAAATGAATAAGCATACCCAAGCCTATATGATTTTTCACGGTTATTTCTAAAATCATAGGCATCGCGATAGCAGAAGAACATATGGTAATTGCCGCCCATGGTAAATACCGTTGGAAGAGCTTGGCATTCAGTCTCAGTTTTAGCTTCGATGATGTAACGGCCATCACGCTCCCAAACCAAGCCATCTTGCGAGTGAGCGTAAGCTATTCGATAATTTCGATCAGGTTCTTCGCATTCTATGAGGGAACTCCATTTATCGCCAAATATGTACCACATGTGATATCGGCCGCCATAGTGACGAACAAACCCATCTCCAACCAAAAAAGGTTCGTTAACATTTGGAGACATAATGGGACCACCAAGCCCAGGTTTTAAAAAGGTTTCACCAAGGTCAAAACTTTCGGCAAAACCGATTTCCATATCTATAGAAACAGAAATCCTTCTACTCCAGCCAGTTGTATATGCCAGTATCCTATCTTCATGCCTCAAAATATTCATAGGGAATATACCATGCTCATCGAATTGACCCAAAGAGCCTAATTGAATGACCGGCTGTGATGATATTCTAATTATTTTATCTAGATTTTTTTCAAAATCGACGAAATGCGGACAACTTACATATTTTCCGTTTTCAGTTTTTTTTTGCGCACAAAAATAGATGCGCACAAAATCATTAAACACTAAAGCCTGAGGAGATTTTGCAAATAGAGAATATCCGTCGGCTAATTTGTGATCCTCGGGGTTAAAAATTTTTCCCAATTTTCTCCACTTCATACTGGAAACTCACCTTCAAGTTTAGCAAGTCCAAAACCTGTTCGTCCGTTTCCATTCCCTCCGTAAAGCATGTAAGTTTGTCCATCAAGATCAAAGACATGCGGATAAGCAATCATTTCCGCATCCCAACTCCCTGGAGTAACATCGAGATCAATCTGTGTGTCGTCACGCTTCCAGTTCAAAAGATCCGTTGAATTTGCGTATCCCACTCGATAGCTACGTGACGGATTTGAGCGAAAGTCAGTACCGTATCGGTAACAAAAAAACATATGGTATCTTCCGTTTTTTTGAATAATATCTGGACACGCCTGCGCTTCATCTTCGCCAATGCGATCAGGAATCAAGTCTCTGTCTAACTTTTCCCAATTTATTCCATCCTCAGAAAATGCCATGCGTAACTTATATATAATTTCTGGAGTGCCATTCTCGTCTAAGAACCACTTTCGTCCTGCTGTGTAGCCAAGAACCCACCTATTGTTAAATCTTCTAATCTTTGGAGATGTTACTACAAATGGCTCATTAATTGTGTGTGAAAGAATAGGGCCAGCCCAAGCCTTTACAAATGTAACTCCACCATCTGAACTTCGTGCATAGCCCAGGGAAATATTGAACGGCACTGACTCACATCGAGACCAACCACCATATATTGCAACTATGTCATTTCCATCTCGTGCAAAGGAAACTGGATAAGTTCCAAATTCATCAAAGGCACCCAAACTCCCCAGCGATAAAACTGGCTTCTCAGAAATCCTTAAGACGATACGCAAGTCTTGTCGATCTAAATCAACAAATGCACAATAACTTACAAATTGTTTACGACTATCTGGCAATGGGCGACAACAAAAATATACACGAACAAAATCGTCAAAAATTATTACATTTGGTGCCTGTGCAAAACTATGCATCCATTCTGGACGATCTTTAATGCTTGACGGATCAAAGATAACTCCAATTTTTCTCCACCTCATAGTGACCTCTTTGAAAAATTATTTAATTTGAGCAGTTTTACTGCCTCCACTAACAGTTTCGTTTCCTCAACAAAAATTCTACCGCCTAGCTCCCAAGGAGTTTCCTCATAATTAACCAGAATAGATTTTTGTAGAATTATTTCACCACCATCAATATCGCTAGTTACATAATGGACCGTACAGCCCGCATAGCGCTCACCAGCAGCCATTACTGCTTCTTGTACTTTCACCCCGTACATTCCTTTTCCGCCATATTTTGGCAAGAGAGATGGATGAGTATTGATTATCTTTCCCTTCCATTTTTCGCATACATCTATTGGCACTATTGGCATGAACCCAGCTAAAACGATTAGGTTTGAATCATCAGCAAATACTTTTCTCAAGTCATTACTTAGATACTGTTTTGAATTCCTTACCCGATAAACAGGGATGTTGGCGATGTTCGCACGGTCAATTGCACCGCACTCTCGATCGACGATCAAACAATTAATCTTAAATCCATTTTTATCACTTGCATCAATTAGAGCCTGAAAATTTCCACCTCCACCTGAAGCACAAACTACTATTTTAAAATCTTTCATTTTTTACCCAATTATTTCGTATGCATTTAAATAATATGCACAGATAACTTCTTTAGGATTAAACATCAGCACATCGATGATGGAAAGCCACGGCACGAATGCATCACCGAACTGCGCATACTCAAACGGTCTTGATTTGATGAATTGCAAATCAATCCCCTGAAAGCGAAAGTCACCCTTGTCATACAAATCGACGCCGCCGATCGTGTTGATGTATGTGTCGGCGCCGGCGGCTTTACACAGTGCCAGCACTTTGTCTTGCCCCTTCAACTCGTGATCAATGGGTATTTCCGAAGAGATCCTGATCTCCGTTTTGATTCCTAGATACTCGCACAGTTGAATGATCGAGTGGTGAATGTAACGGAACAAGTTGGACTCCTCGTATTGGACGATCCGTTCCAAAACGGGATAGGTCAAATTGAACTGGGGCGCATGGCCGTATGCACCCTTGAACTGATTGAGCAGTTTGCTCCTGTCGAATTCCGCCGCCAATTCTCGCTCAACGACGTCAAGGGAGTCAGACCCCTTCTTCAGAGGCAAGGAAAACATGGCGTCTGTACCGTTCAACAGCATGCGGTTGCGGTTGATCCAGCCTTTCTTCGTGTATTTGATGTTATCGTAGAGAACGAACTGATCCACCGATGCGAGCAGTTGGAAATATCCGATATACGGTAGGAAATAAGGTTGCATGATTCCCAGTCTCATGCGCTCTTACCTCGTAAAAACAGGCATCGGAACATAACTATTGCGCCCTGATAAAGTTGCAAATCTCATCAACTTTTTCCATAGGTAGATCAGGATAAATAGGTAAGCACAGTACCTGCGATGCCGCCTTAGTTGCCACAGGGAGATTGTCGCGATGCGAGGAGGTAAGCCCTCTATACATAGGAAAATCTGAAATCAAAGGATAAAAGTAGCGTCGCGGATGCACTCCGTTCTGTTTCATTTTTTCATACAAGCCATCCCGATCTAAAGCGTATTCGTGGTTGATCAAAATTGGGAAATACGCGTAGTTCGCAACTATCTCACCTGTGTCACCAAGGCAATGAACGCCTTTGACACCGGCAAGACCTTTTCGGTAGGCGCCATCTATTTCCTTGCGCTTTTGAATTGCTTGGTTAACATATTTGAGCTGCAGAAGTCCAAGAGCCGCATTAAATTCACTCATCTTCCCATTTATACCCGGCGCCACAACGTTTGTTTCGCCTGCGTGGCCAAAGTTTTTTAACTGATCAATGCGGATTTTTGTTGTTAGATCAGGACAGATAATTGCACCACCTTCAAATGTATTAAATACCTTTGTTGCATGAAGACTTAACACAGACAAATCGCCGTGCTTAAGTACACTTCCACAATGACATTTGACACCAAAGGCGTGCGCGGCATCGTAAACAACTTTGAGGTTATATGTGTCTGCAATTTTTTGAATTTCATCAACATCACATGGGTGACCGTAGCAATGAACTGCCAAGATTGCTGTTGTTTGTGGCGTTATAGCTGCTTCAATTTTTTTGGGGTCAATGTTTAGAGAGTCAGGCTGAATATCAACAAAAACTGGCTTAATCCCATTCCATAATAAGGAATGAGATGTCGCAACAAATGAGTAAGGTGTTGTAATAACTTCGCCAGTAATTCTTAGTGACTGAAGTGCCGTAACGAGTGCTACGGTTCCATTTGTAAACAATGCGATATGATCAACACCCAGATAATCGCATAGTGCCTTTTCAAGTTGCTGATGAAAGGGGCCGCCGTTAGTCAATACTTTGTTCGTCCATATCTTTTCTAGATATGGCACAAACTCCTCTAACGGAGGCAGAAATGGCTGCGTCACATAAGTTGTTTTCTTAGGCATTAAAATCTCCGATTAGACTTTTCAGATATTGACCATAATTTGTTTTGCTCATTCGCTCCGCAATGAGTTCAACACGTTCACTTGAGATCCATCCTTGATGAAATGCAATTTCTTCAAGGCATGCCACTTTAAAGCCCTGACGGCTTTCTATCGTTTCAATGAAGTGTGAAGCAGCGAGTAGGCTCTCATGTGTGCCGGTGTCTAGCCAGGCAAAACCCCTACCAAGGACTTGTACGTTGAGCATTCCGTTATCGAGGTAGGCTTGGTTGATGCTTGTTATTTCAAGTTCGCCATGCTTCGATGGTTTTATGCTTTTGGCGAGATCAACCACATCATTTTGAGAGAAATATAATCCTGTTACCGCGTAATTGCTTTTCGGAGCAATCGGCTTTTCTTTAATAGAAATAGCTTTAAATTTTTTATCAAACTCTACAACACCAAATCGCTCCGGGTCTTTTACTTGATACCCGAAAATTGTTGCTCCGGTATTTTGGACTACGGCTTCAACCAACATGGGACGAAAACCTTGACCGTAGAAAATGTTATCGCCAAGTACAAGGCAAACAGGGGATTGCCCGATGAAGGCTTCACCAATAATGAAGGCTTGGGCCAGACCCTCCGGCCTTGGCTGTACGGCGTAACTCAGGTTGACGCCGTAATCGTCACCATTGCCCAGTAGTCTTTAAAAGACTGAGTGGTCTTCTGGTGTAGCGATTATCAGAATATCCCGAATGCCGGCGAGCATGAGAACCGATAGGGGGTAGTAGATCATCGGCTTGTCGTACACGGGGAGCAACTGCTTAGAGACACCCTTGGTGACCGGATGTAACCGTGTGCCAACCCCGCCGGCCAAGACAATGCCTTTCACTGCTCATTACTCCCTGTTGGGTTCATAAAGCCGACGTACCAGTCCATGGCTTCTTTGAGACCTTCACCGACTCGGTGTGTTGGTTGGTAGCCCATCAGATTTTTGCCTTTGCTGATATCTGCTAAGGAGTGGCGAACATCCCCCGTGCGAAAGTCTCGGTAGATCGGCTCCACATCTTTGAGGTGCACAAACCGTTGAGTCAAGTTGTCGCGCAGATGGAAGTACAACTGGTTCAGGCTGGTGCGGTCACCGACGGCGACGTTATAGACTTGATTGGTTGCGTCCTCATTGTTTACGGTGGCTGCAAGCAGGTTGGCTTGAATGGTGTTCTCGATGTAACAAAAGTCGCGACTGGTTTCGCCGTCACCGTTGATGTAGACCGGTTGGTTCTTTATCATTGCGGCGATCCATTTAGGAATTACGGCGGCGTAGGGACCGTCCGGGTCTTGGCGGCGGCCGAAGATATTGAAGTAGCGCAGGCCTACTGTTTTGAAACCATATGTCTTGGCGAATACGTTGGAGTACAACTCATTTACCAGTTTAGTCACGGCATACGGAGAGAGTGGCTTGCCGATCTTGTCTTCAACCTTGGGCAAATCCGGGTGGTCACCATAGGTTGAACTGCTAGCGGCGTAGACAAAACGAGCGACCTTAGCGTCCCGTGCTGCCACCAAAATATTCAGGAATCCATCAATGTTGTTCTGGTTAGTGGTAATTGGGTCTTCGATGCTGCGAGGAACGGAGCCTAGGGCGGCTTGGTGTAGGACATAGTCAACACCGTCACAGGCTTGACGGCAGTCATTAATGTTGCGGATATCACCTCGAATGAATCTGAAATTGGTCCATTTTTCTGGGGTGACAAGTTTTTGGACATCCTCCAGGTTGCTCTGGTGGCCGGTACTAAAATTATCCAAGCCGACAACGCGTTGGTTAAGTTTGAGCAGGGCTTCGAGCAGGTTGCTGCCGATGAAGCCTGCAACGCCGGTAATCAACCAGATTTTGGGCGCCGCATGAAGTTGTTGTTTGAGAGCGTCGTATGCAGTCATGATCACAACCTTAAGTCAGACTCCTGTGCAGAGAGCACATACTTCAGGTCATATAGCACGGCGGTAGGCTTTCCAAAGGCTCGAATTGCAGCTGCACCCATATCTTTGAATTGGTTGTGTGCGACAGCCACGATGATGGCGTCGTAAGTACCAGCATGGGCTTTTTCGATGGGCGTAATTCCATATTCGTCCTCCGCTTCTTCGACAGACACCCAGGGGTCGTACACATCGACGTCGCAGTTGTATTCTTTTAGCTCAGCAACGATATCGACGACGCGGGTATTACGCAGATCAGGACAGTTTTCCTTGAAAGTGAGGCCCATAACCAAGACCTTGGCACCTTCAACCTGTAAGCGCTTCTTGGTCATGCCCTTGACCAGTTGAGCGACTACGTAAGCGCCCATACTGTCGTTCAGGCGACGTCCAGCCAAGATGATTTCAGGGTGATAGCCGATCGCCTGGGCTTTATGTGTTAGGTAATACGGGTCAACGCCAATGCAGTGGCCACCGACCAAGCCTGGACGAAAAGGAAGGAAGTTCCACTTGCTACCAGCAGCTTTCAGCACTGCCTCGGTATCAATGCCCATCTTGTTGAAGATCAGCGCCAACTCGTTAATGAGTGCGATGTTGAGATCGCGTTGGGTGTTTTCGATCACCTTAGCAGCTTCAGCGACTTTAATGCTATCCGCTTTGTGAGTGCCGACTTTGATGATTTCGTTGTAGAGCGCATCGACAAGATCGGCAATTTCTGGTGTAGAACCGGCTGTAACCTTTTTAATGGTGGTAACGCGGTGCTCTTTATCACCAGGGTTGATGCGTTCGGGGCTGTAGCCGCAGAAGAAATCCAGGTTGAACTTAAGACCGGAGTGTTTTTCTAGCACCGGCACACAGTCTTCTTCAGTGCAGCCCGGGTAAACGGTGGATTCGTAAATTACGATGTCGCCTTTCTTCAGCACCTTCCCAATGGTTTCGCTGGCCTTAATGAGCGGGGTGAGATCTGGACGCTTATACTCATCGATGGGCGTTGGTACTGTGACGATGTAGCAGTTACAACCGCGCAGGTCGTCAAGGTTGGTCGTGTAGCTAAGGTGTTTAGCGGCGACGAGTTCCTCTCGGGTGGTCTCAAGGGTAAAGTCGTTGCCGGCCCTGAGTTCATCTATACGGCGCTGGTTGATGTCAAATCCGACTACGGGGCGCTTGCGACCAAATTCGACCGCGAGAGGGAGACCAACATAACCAAGGCCTACGACTGACAGATGAATGTTTTCTAATTTCACTATGTTGTCCTTATCAAAGAGTAGGAGACAGATCAGATCAAACCCTTGTCGGGGGCATCGTTAGCGTTGCCTCCTATTTCTGACCTTAGCGCCTCAATCTCCGCCTTCATCACCTCGTACTCATCTATCTTGCGCTGCAAGAAGCGGTGGGTAATAGCGGCCTTTTCAGCCATGCCAGTTGGGGTGAGCACATAGACGTAGCCGAATTTATTTTTGGAGTTAGCGAAGTTTTTCATTTTCACCAAACCCTTTTCCATCAGCGCTTTCAGGCAGTAATTCAACCCGCCGACGCTGATACCCAGTTTCTCGGCCAGTTCTCTCTGGGTGAGGTCCGGGTTTTCTTGCAGGATGCGCATCACCCTGAAATAAGTTTCTTCTTGCAGTTTGGCTTGGCGACTTGTCATGAAATTGACGAGTTTTCTCTGTACGATGTGGGTTTGAATGTGTCTTAGGCAAGCTACCGCATTGCTGTATCACTCAGAGGAGCGCAGCCGCGGGGAGTAGCGAAGTAAAGTTCTGTAAGAACTTGAACATTGTACCCGGTGCTCTGCCGTGCGGTCCACACCGCCATAAAGATATTTCTCAAGAGTAGAAGGGTGGAGTTGCCCCAATTCACCGGACACTTTGACCTTCTGTAACGAGGTCGTTGGCTTCAATGATATCGATGTCTGATTTCTCTGAGTTCAATCTCCTTTCAAATGCATTGGGTGAACATTGACCTATTCCGCTGTGACGCCTCAATGGGTTGTACCAAGACTCGATCCAAGTGAAGATCGCCAAGCGTGCTTCCGTTTTTGTTTTCCACGATCGCCTATCGATCAGTTCGCAC
>JACCDX010633463.1_pt1 | contig 32582 bp, 32 predicted proteins | sample 7449681 | NCBI WGS metagenome assembly JACCDX01 (sample SAMN15323450, study PRJNA562643) | freshwater metagenome | isolation source: river surface water | place: USA:Blue River Watershed | collected 2017-08-18
CCACCCCTGGCACCCTTCTCTCTCTTGGAGACACAGGTACCAACACCATTAACCTATCCACTACCGCCACATCCACATTTGGTAGTGGAATAAATATTAGAACAGGATGTTTTGCAGTGAATGGTGTGTGTGTGGGAGGCGGGTCTTTCTCAAATACTCTTGCAAATGGAGGAACAGCAACCACCACATTTTATAACGGGGGAGTGGTATTTAGTGATGGCACAAGACTTACTCAGGCTCCAAACACTTCGGCAAATAGTTTCTTCTGGGATAACACCAACGGAAGATTGGGTGTCGGTACGACTAGTCCCGCAGGTCTTCTTGAATTAGGGAATTCATCCGCAAGCCCTATTGTGCAATATATTACGAATGGAAATACGGGTACTGGCGCTGCTGCTCGTCTTGCGTTACGAAATGATTATACTTTGGACGAAGGTTTTGTTTTGAATACGTTTGGTACAGGATTCACGACAAGCGGTGCGTTTCGGCAAGATGGTGCGAGCATATTTACAACAGGTGCTCTTTCGGGTGGGCTTTCTATCGGCTCCGTAGCGCAGAATGTTCGGTTGTATGCGGGGGGAAGCGGTGATGCCCAAGAGAGGGTTACGATCCTTGGATCAAACGGAAACGTTGGTATTGGCACCAGTACCCCTGGTCAAAGATTCGTAGTGGGTGGTGGACGCTCTACTTTTGCTGCAAATGGTGAAGTGTATGCTATTGGCGTTGGATTCAACCAGTCGCGTGGTGGGGCGAATCAGCTTGCGTATATTGGAGCATCAGACAGTGCCACACCAGATCTTATTTTCAGTAACGTATTTGGTTCTGAAATAATGCGTGTGGCAAATTCAGGAAACGTTGGTATAGGTACTACTTCGCCGTATGTCAGATTAGGAGTGGCTGGAGACGCAGTTTCGAGCAATTGGTATGTAAACAGTGGAGTAGCGGATGCAAGCACGGTAGGCTTTTCAAACTCTGCTGGTCCTGCTCTTCAGTTTTGGGGGACAGGTACCGTAAATGCTGGATCTCTTATTTTCAATACCGCAGCTACAGAGCGCATGCGTCTAAACAATAGTGGGAATCTGGGTATCGGCACAGATCCACGCACACGTCTTCAAGTTTTATCAACCACATCCGTTGCAAGTATGACCTTAGGAAATCCAACTGGCGTTGGTCTTACAGTGTCTGCTGCGGGTGATAGAAATTACGGACTCAATTTCGGTGTCTTTAGCGATGGAACTTCATGGATACAAAATAGCAGACTTGATGGTACTGCAACTGCTTACAACATGAGCCTGCAAGCAAGTGGCGGTAATGTCGGTATTGGTACGACCACACCGAACGCAAGACTTTCTCTCTCTGGTTCAGGTGTTGGTTTGAATTATTTCAGTAGCTCATTTGCTGGCATACAACTCTACAATAGTGTCAATGCGTTTACTCAAATAGGTACAGAATCATCTTCTGGTGGTTCAATCATAACCGGAGGCTTGGCAAGCGCATCAATTTTTGGTTCCAATGGTGCAAACGCAACGCAATTTGCAACCGCAAATACTGCGCGTATGACCATAGACTCATCAGGAAATGTGGGAATTGGGACAGCAACTCCTGGTCAGAGATTGGATGTAGATGGGATTATAAGAGGAAGAAGTTATATTGTTAACGATGTTGATGCATATCGATTTACTGATGACACTGGAAATTCTTGGGTTCAGGCAACAGGAGGAAACTTTGGTATCGGAACGACGACACCTATTAGTACTGCAGCACTTACTCTAACCAGATCTGATGCACAGCTTGCTTTTTCACGAGGAGCGGGTAGCGCAATATCATACATTGGTACTGCAGGAGCTTTTGGGTCTGCAGGCACTGACGATCTTCGTATTCGAGCTGACGGGTCAAATATTGTCTTTGGTTTTTCAGGTACTGAAACTGTACGATTTACGAGTACAGGAAATGTAGGTATCGGTACGACAACACCAACTTTAAATACTGTTGGTAATATACTTCATTTGGCACGCAACGATACTGGCGCTGCGATATTTAGAAGCACTAATAGTGCCACAGGGCATTCCGCAACTGACGGTCTGATTATAGGTCGATGGAGCAACGGTATTAACTATCTCTTTACCTACGAGAATGAACGTATTGAGGTAGGAACGAACGGGTTGGTCCGTATGAGTGTGGCAGGGGGCGGTAATGTAGGTATTGGCACCACAGATCCGCAAGCACGATTGTCGCTTGGGATCGCGGTTCAAGACAACCTCTTCTACTTGTATGATGATGGAACAAACAGGTATGGCTCTGGTATTCGCGGAAGTCAGCGCCTTGATTATGCGGCTGACGGCGCAGTTCTTACTTACGGGCATATGTCTTCTGGAGGAACATTCACTGAGCGTATGCGAATTAACAGTTCTGGAAACGTGGGGATCGGTACCACTAGCCCTGGTTTTCTTTTCTCAGTATCAGGAGGTAATGCTCGATTTAAATCTACCTCAAACCAAACTCAGGCACTTGTTGTTGAAAACGCAGGGGGAACCGCAACATTCCGCGTAGACACGCTTGATAACGCAAGCTCTATTTTCTCAGTTGCAACTTCAACTGGCACACAATATTTTGATATTAATGCGTCTGGAAAAGTATTTGTTTCATCTTCTCTCGGTACGGGCACAGGAGGAAATTACCTCTGTATCAACACCTCAACGTTTGAAATTCTTCGAGGAAACGGAAGCGCATGTACAGCTTCTTCTCAGAAGTTTAAGGAAGATATAGAAAATCTTTCCTACGGACTTGACGAGGTGATAGCACTTCGTCCTGTCTCCTACCTCTACAAACAAGGTACGAACATGGGTGAAGGGGTTAAACTAGGATTCATTGCAGAAGAGGTTGAGCAGATTATTCCTGAGTTAGTGACCTATCAAAATGGAGAAGTGTGGGGACTTGATTATCCTTTATTCACCTCAGTACTTGCAAAAAGCATTCAGGATCTCAATTTGAAAGTTGAAGATTTAGCAACCACGACACCTTTTGCGGAACTAGAGGAAGGCTCTTTCGCATCACGATTCTTTGAAAGACTCATTTCCTGGTTTTCAAATACAGAAAACGGTATACAAGATTTCTTTGCAAATCGTGTTCGCACTTCCGAAATATGTGTATCCGATGCTTCAGGAGAAACCTGTATCAGCAAAGACCAACTAGACGCACTTCTTGCTGGGGTTGGCGCTTCACAACATGGAAGCGGAGGAGGAAATGGGGGAGGAAGTGGAGAAACCGTTCAACCTCCACCTCAAGAGCCAGAAACAACAAACCCAGAAACCCCAGAAAAATTAACGCCTGAAAATCAAACCCCGGTTGAAGAGATTCCACAAGAAGAAACTCCAAGTGAAGAAGAGACGACTCAAGCACCTACTGAAGATGCAGGTGGTGTATAACATATACCTATGAAGAAACCGAAACATCTTTATTCTTCTCTCTGCTCCATCCTAGTATCTTTTTGTCTTATATTTCCTTTTCCTCTACATGCAACTACCGTGATATTTGTAACCTCAGGATCAACATTCGTAGTACCTTCTGATTGGAATAGTGCAAATAATACTATTGAAGCAGTAGGTGCAGGGGGAGTTGGAGGTGTTGGGTCTAGTGGTACTGGCGACGGGGGTGGGGGTGGGGGTGGGGGTGCGTATGCATCAGTTTCAAACATAACCCTCACAAAGTCAAGCACTATAAACATTCGCGTAGGGAGCCCCTCCACCTTTCTGAGAAATAATGCTGATGTAACTCAAGTAGAGGCAGATGCTGGAACTGATGGAGGAAACGGTCCTGGAGGAGGTGCTGGAGGTGCTGGAGGAACTACTATAGATTCAACAGGAACAACAGAATATGCCGGAGGAACGGGAGGCACGGATGCGGGGGGTGGGGGAGGGAGTGCGGGCCCAACGGGCGCAGGAAAAAATGGAGGAAACGGCTTCACCGGATTTGCATGTGCTGGCGGCGGCGGCGGCGGATCAAACGGAGGATCATCAACCGCGGGATCTGCCGGATCACTTGGTGCAGGGGGGACTGGTGGAGAAGGAACAGGAGGATCCGGCGGCGGTTTCGCTGCTTCGGCGGGCACTTCTGGTGGTGGTGGTGGTGGTGCAGAGGTAGATTTTCCTGGAGGTGATGGTGGGTCCGATACCGCCTTTTCATCTGCTGGAGTGGGCGGCGGCGGCGGCGGCGGCGGATGTTACCTTGATGATTTTGCAGTGTGGCAAACAACCACTGGTGGTGCAGGTGGTACGTATGGAGGGGGGGGAGGGGGAGGGGGTATACATACAGCTTTTAACAACAACGGAGCTGGAGGGGGTGGACTATTAGTGCTCACCTATGAGCCAGACACCACTAACTCTAAAGTAAAAATTCTTGGAGGGAGAGTAATGATTCAAGGAGGGAGAGTGTTGATTCAGTAATATGAAATTCAGAACACTTAGCTTCATCGCAGTATGCATAGTATTGGTAACCTTTTTTACCTGGCACTTATTAACACCCTCCACACCTTCTTTATCTGAACAAGGGGCGTTAGGAAAAATTACACCACCCTCAGCAGCTGATTTTGAGGCACGCACATTTTTTGAGTCAAGTGAATTTATGTTAACGCGACAAGAAGGTATACATATGCGCTATGTAGACGAGACATACCACTTCTCTTTTGAGTTATTTTCAGGCTTTCGTGCGGCAGAAGGAACATTAAGAAGTGGTCGGTATGTCATTACGGTTGAGAACGATACAGGGGTGTGGATGCTTATTGTCGTGAGTCCTTTTGATGGAACCGTTCCTGTGCTTACGAAGGAAATGATCGTTGCTGACGTACAAGATATAACAATTTCTAACGATGAACCATTTTCAATTTCTGGGGTAACCGGACTTCTTTTTGACAGCACCGATCCTCTTTGGGACGGGAACGCTCGCGAATTGTGGTTTGTAGAAGGAGGGTATTTGTACCAACTATCAACGAAGCGTGAATGGCAAGCCCTTTTGGTTGAGTCTGCTCGTTCTTGGAGGAAAGAATCTTTATAGTAATGATTGGTAATGTTATACTGGTAATATATGAATAAAATACGAGTTGCAATAAATGGATTCGGTAGAATAGGAAGAGCATTTTTACGTCAGGCAGTATCACGCGAAGAAATAGAGATCGTTGCCATTAACGATCTCGGCTCACATGAAAATCTCGCGTATCTTTTGAAATATGACACGGTGTATGGAATATTACCTTTTGACGTTTCTGTTTCTGGTGAGAATCTTGTGGTGAATGGAAAAGAAATTCGTTTTGTAGGAGAAAAAGACCCAACACTTCTTCCATGGAAAGAGTTAGACATTGATGTGGTTGTTGAATCTACAGGTTTCTTTACTGAGTATGAAAAAGCACAGGCTCACATTAATGCGGGTGCAAAAAGAGTCGTTATCTCAGCTCCTGCAAAGGGAGATGAAACTCTTGGCACCACGGTACTGGTGGGCGTGAACGAAGATAAAATAAAAACCTGCAACATTACCTCAAACGCATCATGCACGACAAACGCGTCAAGTCCGGTAATTGCAGTGCTTGATGAAGCGCTTGGTATTGAGCACGCCATTCTTTCAACGACGCATGCATACACCGCAAGTCAAAGCATTGTTGATGGACCTTCTAAAAAAGATATGCGAGAGGGGCGTGCGGCTGCTCAAAATATTGTTCCTACGGCAACCGGAGCTGCGGTTGCGGTTACCAAGGCATACCCTTCTCTTTCAGGAAAGTTTGATGGCATTTCTCTTCGCGTGCCCGTACCCTCAGGATCAATCGCAGACATTACTTTTGTTTCAAAGAGAGATACGAGTGCGGAAGAGGTAAATGAAATACTAACTCGTGCCGCGGACAATTCTCGCTTTAAAGGAATACTTGCAGTTTCAGATGAAGAGCTTGTTTCAAGTGATATTGTAGGGAATCTCCATGCCGCAATCATTGATTTACCCATGACTCGTGTTGTGAATAGGCGGCTAGTGAAAGTCCTTGCATGGTATGATAATGAGATGGGGTATACCCACACGCTGATAGAGCATGTAATAAAACTTAAAAACTTACTATAATCTAGATATTTTTTATGAGTGACGTTGTTTTTCAGGAAGAACAAAATAAAAGTCAATCAGAAGAAGTAACACGTACCCCTAAAGGAATTGTAAAAATGGTAATTACCATGAAGCTTGCGAAAACCGAAGACGAGGCAAATAAGGTACTTCTTATGGTTGCAGGAGGCGCAATACTTATAGCAATTATATACCCGCTCATTTTCTCATAATCCATGTTAATACATACACATAGCAAAAATGGATTTACCCTCATAGAACTTTTGGTGGTAGTTGCAATTATTGGGATGCTTTCCTCAATTGTGCTTACCAATTTAAACTCGGCACGTTTGCGTGGAGGAGACGCAGGGGTACAAGCGAATCTTCGTACGGTAACCTCTCAAACATCGATTTATTTTGACGCCAATAACAACTTTGGACCGACCTTCTCCGTAGCTGCGTGCCCGACCTCTGGAACCTCAATGTTTTTTGCTGATGTCACCATTAGAAATGCGATTGCCCAAGCAAATACCGCGGGAGGAAACGGAGGAACACGATGCGCAAGTAACGGTACTGATTTTGCAGTCTCCGTTCGTTTAGCAAGTAACACAAACCAACATTGGTGTGTTGATAGTTCTGGAGCTGCAAGAAGAATCACCAACCTTTCATGGACTGGAAACGCATGTCCGTAATTGCACCTATCCTTTAATATGGGAATTATTGTTCCTGCCCTTATCCCAAAATCTTTTGAAGATATTCAGGACAAGTTTTCTCGTTTAAAAAACATTACTCAAAGTGTACAGATTGATGTCGTTGATGGGTTTTTTGCAAGTCCAGCATCTTGGCCCTACGATACAAAAAATTGTGCTGGATTGCGCACCATAGTTTCAAAAGAAGAATACTTGCCCGAAGTCGCACATGATTTTTCTATTGAAATTGATTTAATGGCGCACAATCCGGAGACAGTCGTTGGGCTTTGGATTGAGAGCGGGGTAAGCCGTATAGTTATTCACTTTGAGAGTACTCCACGAGTTGGTGAGGTATTAAAAATACTTGAAATTCAGTATGGACATGCAAAAGGGTTTGCACCAAACCTCCTTTCTGTAGGAATTGCCATTGGTATAGAAACGGATATTGCTGTTCTTGAGCCCTTTATAGAGCATATTGATTTCATTCAATGTATGGGGATTGCGCGTATAGGAAGACAAGGAGAGCCATTTGATCCTCGTGTTATTCGAAAGGTTGAAATGCTTAAAAAAAGATGGCCTCACATGCCTGTGCAGGTTGATGGAGGGGTTTCTCTTTTAAATACACCAAAACTTCTTACCGCAGGCGCGGACCGACTCATTGTGGGGAGTGCCTTTTGGAAAGATTCCCCCCTTGAAGAGACCATGTCCGCGTTTAATGATCTCACTGAACGCTACGGCGTTTTTTAATATGCATACATCGAACAAAAAAAAGATATATCTTGCAAGTGATCATGCCGGGTTTCCACTCAAGGCTTTCTTAAAAGAAGTACTTACACAAGAAGGACATGACATAGAAGATTGTGGGGCATTTTCGCTCGACGAGCATGATGATTATCCTGATTTTATTATTCCCTGTGCACGCAAGGTTGCCGAAGACGAAGAAAGTTTTGGGATTATTATTGGAGGAAGCGGACAGGGAGAAGCGATGGTGGCAAATCGTATTTCTGGCGTGCGCGCTGTAGTATTTTATGGAGAGCCAGTCAATACACAAATAGATTCAAGCGGTGCTAACCTTTCCCTTATTGCGTCTGTACGCGACCATAATAATGCAAACATTCTTTCTTTGGGAGCAAGGTTTATTACAAAAGAAGACGCAAAGAAAGCTGTCTATGCATTTCTCACCACATCTTTTTCTTTTGATGAGCGGCATATTCGTCGCATTAAGAAAACTGAGTTTTAGAATGATACAATAACATACAGTGAAAAACGCACTAAAAGAGAGAGCAAAAGAGATTCGCATAAGCATTATTAAGATGCTCGTGAACGCTGGAAGTGGACACACCGCTGGCCCTCTTGGTATGAGTGATATTTTCACCGCGCTTTATTTTCATGTTTTAAGACATAATCCTCAAAATCCTTCATGGGAAGAGAGGGACAGACTCGTTCTTTCAAATGGACACATTGCTCCCGTACTCTACTCGACACTTGCGCATGCGGGATACGCACCCATACAAGAAGCAGAAGAAACACTCCGGAAATTTGATTCTCGTTTTCAAGGGCATCCTGAACGAGAAAAACTTCCTGGGCTTGAAACTACCTCAGGCCCACTTGGAAGCGGGCTTTCGCAGGCATGCGGAATCGCATACGCGCTTCAAATGGATGAGAAAAAGAATAGAGTGTATTGCCTTATGAGTGATGGAGAACAGCAAGAAGGAAACACTTGGGAAGCGGTACTTTTTGCAGGGAAATACAAACTCTCAAATCTTACCGCAATTATTGATAGGAACTTTATTCAAATTGACGGAGGAACAGAGGAGGTGATGCCTCTTGAACCGCTTAGAGATAAATATCGCGCGTTTAACTGGCACGTTATTGAAATTGATGGACATGATTTCGATGAAATAATCTCGGCGTGCGAAAATGCAAAACAAGAGAGAGAGAAGCCAACACTCATCATCGCAAAAACCATTCCCGGAAAAGGAGTGAAAGAAATTGAAGGCGATTATCGGTGGCACGGCAAACCACCCTCAAAAGAAGAAGGCGAACGATTTTTGAAAGAGATTATGTCTACATCCATATGAGAGCACCATACCTTATAAAAGAAGTGAAGGAAAAGAAATCTACCCGTGACGGATTTGGGCTTGGGATTATTGAGGCGGGTAGGAAAAATAAAGATGTTGTGGTGCTTTCTGCGGATCTTAAAGAGTCAACGCGTGCAGAGTGGTTTGAGAAAGAGTTTAAAGATAGGTATGTAGAACTTGGGGTCGCAGAACAGAACATGGTAACCGTTGCGTCTGGAATGGCGGCAGAAGGAAAAATTCCTTTTGTTACCTCGTATGCGGCATTTTCTCCAGGAAGAAATTACGAACAAATTAGAACCACCATCGCACTTAATAATAGAAAAGTGGTGGTGTGTGGTATGCATGCTGGAGTATCTGTTGGTCCTGACGGAGCAACGCATCAAATGCTTGAAGATATAGGAATGATGCGCATGCTTCCGAACATGACCGTCATAAATCCTTGTGACGCGGAAGAGGGGAGAAAGGCAACGATTGCGGTCGCGGAACATTCTACTCCTTCATACCTGCGGTTTGGCCGTGCAAATACACCCGTCTTTACCACTCCTGAGACTCCTTTTGAAATAGGAAAAGCATTGCCGCTTTTTGAACAAGAAAATGCTGAAATAATTATCGTAAGCACGGGTGCGCTTTCGTATGAAGCTCTTCTTGCAGGAGAAGAACTTTCAAAAGAAGGACTTCGGGTGAGTGTGCTTCACTACGGAACCATAAAACCTTTTGATGGGGAGGCGCTTGTGAACCGCGCGCGCAAAGCCCGCGCGGTTTTCACTCTTGAAGAACATCAAATCGCTGGAGGGTTTGGAAGCGTTGTGTGTGAATACTTAAGTGAACACCACCCCATACCTGTTATAAGAATGGGAATAAAAGATACTTTTGGACAATCAGGAGAACCGCAAGAACTTCTTCATTACTATGGGTTGACCGCTTCTCAAATAAAAGACACTATACAAACTTTTTATAAACATTTACATGCATCGAGATAAGACTATTACCATCAGTGTTCTCGCGCTCGTTTTACTTTCAACACTTGCTTGGTTTGTGGTAAACAAGGTGGCAGAAGATAATCCAGTTCCCGAAGAAAATCAGGAGACACTTCAAAAAGTAGAAAAAGAACGGCTCAAGGGAGTTGATTAATGTTACGTATTGCTAGATAGGAAGCTTATCCTATCTGAATTGTTTTGTATTCTTTCGGCGCCTTCTTCAAAAGTTCCTCAAGTGCATCTCTACTCAATAATCCTTTTTGCGCCCCTATCTTTTGCACTACCGCCATAGAGTTAATGGGTCCCCAAAGAAGTGCCTCGCTCATAGGCTTGCCAAGTGCAAGCGCAGAAGCTACGGTTGATGCAAAGGCATCTCCCGCTCCTGTTCTTTCATATGGCGGATGTACATCAGGATACATAGGTACATGAAGCATCTCGGTTCCGTCAAAAGAATGCGCCCCTCGTGTTCCGTCTGTAATCACCACTGTCTTTGGCCCAAGCGCATGCACTTCTTTAAGGAGTACGCGTATGTCTTGTGGCGCGTCATACTTTAAAATGCGTTCTGCCTCTTCTTTATTACAGAAAAATAAATCGCTTCGCTCGTAAAGCCCCTTAAGCGCGTCAACGCCAAGTTTCATTTGGAAAGTTCCAGGCTGAAATGCAAGTTTAGTTTCGGGCATGTTTTTGAGAAGTGTTTCAAGTGCCTTGTGGTAGGGAAGTGAGTTTTCCGCAAGAGAAGAAAGGTATACCCATTTCGGTGAGCGAGCAATGTTTGGAACGGTATAGGTAAACTCTTCATGTTTTACGAGTATGGTGCGTTCGCTTTCATACCAAAGTACAAAATGGTAATTCGTTTTCTTACCCTTCTCGCGCACCATATATTTCGTATCAATTTTTTCTCTTTTCAATACGGAAAGACACTCTTTTCCATACTCATCATCACCCACATACGCACGAAGCGCGGTCTTAAGTCCAAGACGCGAAGCAGAAACAGCAGCGTTTGCTGCATTTCCAACCGCTGGCACAAACTCAACAAAATCATACGGAATTTTGTCTCCAAAACGCATTGAAATCTCACATCGCGTATTATCAACGTCACAACTTACCCGCGCGTCTTTGAGACGGATAAAAGGCTCGCTCACAATATCGCCAATAGCAAGGAAATCCACACAAGTATTATAGCACCCGTCTCTGCTGGTATACTGGGTATATATGATTGATCTTGCGGAATGCGCTCGCGCACTCGTTGCAGAAGGAAAAGGCATCCTTGCTGCTGATGAAAGTCCAAAAACGGCGGACAAGTACCTTGCTGAAGCAGGAATAAAGGGGGGAGAAGAAATGCGAAGAAAAGAGAGGCAGTTTTTTCTTGAAGCTCCTTACATTGAAGAATATGTTTCTGGAGTTATTTTGCATGACGAGACACTTAATCAAAAGAATTCAGAAGGTATACCTTTTTCAAAAATGCTTTGGGAAAAAGGAGTTGTGCCTGGAATAAAGGTAGATGATGGAACTGAACCAATTGAAGAGAGTCCCGACGAGGTTATCACCAAAGGACTCATAGGTCTTCCTGAGCGATTGCAAGAATATAGAAAACAATTTCACACAGGATTTACCAAGTGGCGTGCGGTCATAAGAATTGAGGGAGACCGGCTTCCGACCTCTCTTGCGGTTGTTGAAAATGCAAAACGCCTCGCGCTTTATGCTAAATACGCGCAAGAAGCTGGTATGGTTGCAATTGTTGAACCTGAGGTGTTGTATGAAGGAACGCATAGTCGCACTCAATCGCGCAAGGTTATAGAAGAAACCCTTGGCGCAGTAGTTCACGCACTCTCTGAACATGCAGTTGATCTTTCAGGAATCCTTATCAAGACCTCGATGACTCTTTCAGGAAAAGAAACGGGCATTATAGATTCTCCAGAAGAGGTAGGGAAAGATACGGTAGAAGCACTTCTCTCTGTTGTCCCGCATTCTATATTGGGTGTGGTATTTCTTTCGGGCGGACAAACTCCCGATCAGGCAGCGCAAAATCTTAATGCGATTCGATGCGTTGCCCAGGAAAAAAACACTCCTTGGCCTCTGACATTTTCTTTTGCAAGAGGGCTCCAAAAAGATGCGCTTTCCGCATGGCAAGGTAAAGAAGAAAATGTAGAAAGAGCGCAAGAAGTTTTTATTCATCGTCTCAAGCAGGTTTCAAGCGCACTCTGTCCATAAATAGAGTTGTACTATATATAGTACAAAGAAAAACAGTTGCAAAAAAGTGAGAAATGAGAGATACTCTATGTCTATGCAATTATTACAAGTAGAAAAAAGAGAAGGAAGAGAGGATCGAGAAGGTTTCATTCCTGGAGTTGTATACGGGAAAAAGCAGGAATCAATTCCTCTTTCATTCTCTTTGCGTAATTTTGAAAAGATATTTCGTGAAGCAGGAGAGTCGTCAGTCATTGAGCTTCAGGGACTTCACGCACCACTTCAAGTACTCATTCACGAGGTTGACCGAGATCCTGTTACCCACGCGCCTCGCCACATTGATTTCTACGCGATAGAAAAAGGCGCTAAGGTTGAGGTTGAAATCCCTCTTGAGTTTGTTGGTGAATCTCCTGCGGTTAAAGCAGGTGCGAATTTGGTGAAAGTACTCCATGAGCTTTCTGTAGAAGCGGATGCAACCATGCTTCCTCAAGAAATTGTCGTCAATATCTCAACGCTTACCGAAATTGGATCAAAAATATTGGTAGAAGACATTGCGCTTCCTCCTGGTGTTGTTGCTACTCTTGACCCTGAAGAGGTTGTCGCCGTGGTGCAAGAAGTGAAAGAAGAAGAGGAGGCATCAGTGGGCGCTCCAGACATGGCATCTATTGAAGTAGAAAAGAAAGGAAAAGAAGAAAAAGAAGAAGGATAATTTTCCTCGCTACGTTTCGTGCATGGTATACTTTTTTCATGAAAAGGGTGAGCGTTTTTTTGGTGTGTTTTGTTTTGTGCGCAGGATTTCTGCTTACCTTTAACACATACTCCGTTCAAGCACTTACCGCCGAAGAGCGAGCACAGCTTGAGAGGGAATACGATGAGCTTCAGCAAGAAATTGCGCAGTGGGAGAAGGTACTTACTGAAACTCGTCAAAAGAAAAACACGCTTCAGGGAGACGTGTCTCATTTAAATGCTCAAATTCGACAAGCAGAAGCTCAAATTAGACAAAGAAACATTGCCATTTCAAATCTTTCGTCAGAAATTAATCAGAAGAATAATAGAATTTCTGAACTTGAGGAGAGAATTGACGCGGGAAAAGAATCACTCGCAGCCCTCTTGAGAAAACAAGCCCAGGCTGACGATCTTACGCTCGTAGAAATTGCACTTGCAACCGATCACGCGTTTGATCTTTTTGAGGACGTGGATAGAATGCTTGCGGTTGCCTCTGGTTTGCGTACTGGTTTTGAAGAAATTAGATCGGTAAAATCTGAAACAGAAAATGAGCGTGAAGCGCTTGCAGAACGACAAGACAGAGAGCGAGACGCGCGGTTTGAAGTTGAGGTAAAGAAAGATCAGGTTGCGCGAAATGAGGCTGAAAAAAAACAGCTTCTTGCCATTACGCAAAATGAAGAAGCGGCGTATAGTCAGGTACTCGCGCAAAGACAAGCAGAAGCCGCGCGCATTCGCGCACGCCTTTTCCCTCTGCGTGATGCGTCTGGTATTCAGTTTGGCGAGGCAGTCACGCTTGCGCAGTGGGCAGGGGGAAAAACGGGTGTACGCCCTGCGCTCATTCTCGCCATACTTTCTCAAGAATCTGATCTTGGGAAAAATGTCGGAAATTGTTTAGTAACTGACTTAACCACGGGAGATGGTAAAGGAAAAAATACAGGTACTCCTTTTTCGGGAGTGATGAAAGCTCCAAGAGACACCGTTCCGTTTGAACGTATCACTAAAGGGCTTGGGCTTGACTGGGCAAACACTCCCGTTTCTTGCCCGCTTTCTGTCGGCTATGGAGGTGCGATGGGTCCGACTCAATTTATTCCTTCCACCTGGGCCCTGTTTGAACCTCGTCTAAAGACCATGCTCCAGGTTTCTGTTCCGGATCCGTGGAATGCTGAACACGCGATACTTGCAACCGCGCTCTATCTTCAGGACGTGGGTGCAAATGTGCAAACACTTACTGCTGAACGCAATGCCGCGTGTCGTTATTATTCTGGTCGCGCATGCTCAAACATTTCATATTTTTATGGAGACGCGGTAGTGCAAAAAGCAAATCGATTCCAACAAGACATTGATTTCTTGGTAGACAACTAATGAAGAAACATCAGTTCGTCATTTTTTTTATATCAGGCAGCATCATTGCTACCGTATTAGTTTTGGCGTATATATTTTTCTATACCAACCATACAAAAAAGATAGTATCGTTGCCAGAAGATCTTGAAATCGCAGATACTAATGAAAAACGCGCTCTCGGTCTTTCTTTCCGCGAACACCTCTCAGAAGATTACGGCATGCTATTTATTTTTCATGAAGCGGGCGTGCATGGTTTTTGGATGAAAGATATGTGGGTATCTATAGACATGATTTGGATAGATGCGAAAGGGAAGATAGTGCATGTTGACGATTGGGTTTCTCCTGATACATATCCAACAATTTTTTACCCTCCAAGCCCAATTCAGTATGTACTTGAGACAAAAGGAGGAGAGGCGGAGCGTCTAGGGCTTGAGGAAGGCGCCTCTGTACCTCTCTTGTGTATGGGTAAGAAGTAAGCAGGCATATCCCCACCGATCCCTAGACAGGTCTTTTTCATTGAGCTATTGTATGTGATATGGAAGTAGATTCGAACAAGAAAAATGTTTCGTATCGCATGCTTACCGTGATTGGTATTCTCGTGCTCGTTTTAATTTTGATAGCCGTAGGAGTGTTTTTCTTATTGAGAGAGAGCAAAGCCCTTACGCTCATGGAATCTTTGTATGGACCTGGTACGCAGTACTTAGTACAAGGAAACCGTTTTGAGCCTATAGAAGTACCTGATGTGCCTGCTGGAGAAGTGCTTGTTGATGAAGTCTTTAGCGATGATGTAGGAATGCGTGTTCGTATAACACAAACTGATGGTGATCTCTATAAAATCTCAACCGTAAATACCTCGGGAGAGGTGCGTGTCCTAGAAGAGTCTCCGGGTGCAAAAGCAATGGTTGCGCTTCAAAGAAATGGTACACACCTTGCTTTTGCTGAACGCAAAGATGAGACTGGGGAATTTAGTCCCTTTATTTCTGCATGGAATATACGCACCATTAATCTCCTTACTGGTGAACAAAAAAGCATAGGAGACGGAGTCTACCCGCAGTTTTTCCTTAAGGATGGCCAGTCGTTCATTCTGTTTACCACCCGTACTGGATTTAGTGCGTATAATATGGAAACAGGGAACACGGCAACCGCACAATTTCTAAACCCAGGACTTGCAAACCATTACGGTAGTGTTTCTCCTCTCGGCTCATACCTTCTTACCCTCAACCCTGTTAACAGAGGACTTGACCTATTCTCAATTGACTCAATATCAGATACAACCATACACATTACTTTCGCTCAAAGAATAGACACGCAGGAATCTTCAACCGCACTCCCTGTGAGCCGTGTTCTTGAAGAAGAAGAGGGATATGCAGTGGTGCGTAATAATGAAGGCAAGACCTCTCTCATTACGTTCTCTGTTCCTTCATTTGAAATAACACAAAAATTGGAACTTCTTCCAAACACTAATTTCCGCATTATCAGTCAGCTATAAAAATAATTTTATGTTGTTTAAAAAATCACTCTCAAAAACATTTTCGCTACCTCCTGCCTCTATTTTAATACTTTCTCTTATTATCGCGGGAATAATATTCTCAATTTCACTATTTTCATTTCCGCAAAATACTTCAGCCTGTTTTGAATGGGAAACTCCTTTCACCATAGAACCAAACCCTTACCCACCCGGGTCTGCACTACATGGTGCTTGGAGATCAATTTATGGAGAAAATAGGATTGTGTCTGCTCCTTTTAATGTTGCAGTAATACGAGATAATGACGGGGGTGGTTGTGGAGGCATCACACCTCCTGCGTGTGAAATAAACGCGGGACAGCCTTGCAATTCTTCTGCAAACTCTTGTGGTCAAACCAATCAAGGAGTTTTTGATTGTAACGGATTGTGTTCTGCAACGGCTCCAGCTGAGTCTTCGTGCGTGGTAAACATTGGCGCATCACTTTCCGCAAACCCAACAGGTATCCTGCTTGGAAACTCAAGCACGCTCACCTGGTCTTCTTCAAATGCCGATTCTTGTGTTGGTTCAGGATTTCCTACTCAAGGAGCAACTTCTGGCTCCGTAGTAGTTTCTCCGCAAGCAACTACTGAATACGCCGTTACCTGTCAATCTTCCTCTGGTGGCAGTGCCTCAGGATCTTGGGAGCTTGAAGAGTGGTGGAGCGGAGGAACGCAGACTCTTGTGCATAGTGAATGGGTACAAAACAATGGCAACCTTGGCTCAATTTGTCAAAACTATGCATCTGTTTGGAATGAGCGTATACAATATACAAATCTAGCAGGAGATGCCGGAACACCTCTTGCGCTCGTTCAATGTTGGGAAGTTTCTGGAGCAGAAGGAACAATATCAAAACCAACTGAATTTAGGGGTAGTCTTATTTCTGGATTTGAACATACTTACCAAGAAATATGGTACAGAAGATCTGCGCCAGGAGGATCTACGCCAACCTCAAATCCTCAGGTCGCAAGAGCAACCGTATCTGTTACCGCGCAACCAAACCTCACCTCAGCCGGAACCACCAACTCTTCTTATAATCCCGCAGGATGGACATGGCTTGTTGCAGGGACTGGTTCAACATTCTCTGGAACTGTTTCAAATCCAGGAGTAGCAACTGCAACAAACTTCCCAAACATTTTCCAGGTTGCAGATCAAGCACTCTCAACTACGCTTGCTATGCTTCCCGCGCAAAATCAGACTCTTTCTGTAGGTCAGTCAGCAGCTATCTCAGCTCCCCACACATTTCCATCTCACGGATACTATAACGTTCGTTCCTGCGCTGATTTCAATACCTCCTGGGCTGGTTCAGTAGCAGAATTAAATGAAGCAGATAACTGTGGTGCATGGACTCCGTTCACGGTTGTTCCAGGAGCTCCCACCAATCTCGCACATTCCTGCAACGCACAGGGGACACAGTCAACACTCTCATGGGGCACCCCGTCAGGAGGTTCTTCTGGATACTATGTTCGCGTCGCTCTTCCTTCCGGACAAACCACCTGTCCTTCTGGGTGGGAGTTTAGAGATTGGGGAATGCCTCTTTGCGTACCTAACGGAGATCACGTGGCAGGCAATTCAGTAGTGTGGCCACTTACCCCAAACCAAGGATATAGCTGGTGGGTACATGGAAAAAATACGGGTGGAGAATGGGGTCCTGCACCAAGCGGAATCGTCACCTGTATTCCAAACCAATGTGCTGACGGAATTGATAATGACGGAGATGGAAGAATCGACGGCGCAGACTTTGGTTGCCCAGGAGGAAATGATGAAACAGGTGACCCTGCGGTATCCTGCTCAGTGTCGCCAGCATCTTTAAACATTGGTCAATCCGCAACCTACACGGCAAACGCAACTAATGGCGCTGGCGCTCCATTTACCTGGACTCCTTCAGGTACTCCTGCAGCTCAATCTTGCACGGGTGGAACTGGAAGCACGAATACCTGCACGTTCAACACTCCTGGCACCTATGCTATGACAGTGAGAGCAAGTGGGGGAGGAACGCCGCAAGCAAACTGTTCTCCCAATGTTTCTGTTACTGATCCGTGTCCAGCAACCACTGCTCCAACTATTACCGCAAACGGCTCGGGTAATCCAATTCGGGTAAATCAAGGACAAGCCGCAACCATTTCCTGGAATGCTACGAACGCAGGTTCATGCACTATCACCGGTCCAGGGATAAACCAATCTTCAACCTGTACCACCCCTGCAGGATCAGCTACCCCAACGATACAAACCCAATCTATCTACACCATCTCTTGTACGAGTGGTTCTGATACGGTGATTGTGAATACGGTGCCTAGAGAAGAAGAGTTTTAGGGAAAAATAGCAACCCCTCTTGTATTTATCACTGAGTGATATCTGTTGAAATGTTTTATGTTCTATGATATAATCAACATATGAAAGCAGATATACACCCAAAAGAATATCGCCCAGTACTTTTTGTTGACCAAGCGTCAGGCGCGACTTTTCTTATTGGTTCAACGATAAGAACCACAGAAACAGGTACGTTTGAAGGAAAATCCTATCCTCAAAGAACCGTTGAAACAAGTAGCGCATCTCATCCTTTTTGGACTGGAAAAACAGGAACCCTTAAAGCAAGTCGTGTTGAAGCGTTTAAAAAGCGCCTTATAAAAGATAAGTCAAAGAAAAAATAACACCCTTCAGAAAACGCGGGCGCAAAGCGCCCGCGTTTTTTGTTAGAATATATTCATGATTGAGTTTTCATCTGAGTTTAAGAAAAATTTTTCTACTGCCTATCTTGCGGAAGAGTACGAACGCCTTGCGCGTGAAATAATTGAATTAGAAGGCATGGAAGATGAAGAGTTGCGTGAACTTGCAAAAACCGAAATAGAAACAGCACACGATCGCCAAAAAACTATTTTGAGCGAAATTGAGAAGATTCTTGCAAAAGAGAAAGAAGAAGCAAGTAAACCGCATGCGATTGTGCTTGAATTTCGCGCGGGTGCGGGAGGAGATGAGGCGACCCTTTTTGCGGAAGAATTAAAAGAAATGTATCAAAGATATGCTGAGAATAAAGGGTGGCGCACCCGTCTCATTGATGATTTAACCATTGAAATAGAAAGTGAAGATGCGTATGACGCGTTACGCTACGAAACAGGCGTACATCGGGTACAGCGAGTACCTCTCACCGAAAAATCTGGGCGTATCCATACCTCAACTGCGTCTGTTGCCGCGCTTCCTATTCGTCACAAGCCAACGATAGAGATAAACCCTGCGGATATTCAGATGGAGTTTTCAAGAAGCGGAGGAGCGGGAGGGCAAAATGTGAACAAGGTTGAAACAGCGGTTCGTTTGGTGCATATGCCAACAGGGATAGAAACTCGGTCATCAAGCGAACGAAGTCAAAAAGCAAACCGAGAAAAAGCACTTGCGGTTTTAAGCGCAAAACTTGAAGCGCTCCATGAAGAGGAAGAGGCAAAAAAGAATGCGGCAGAACGAAAAGCACAAATTGGTACTGGAGACAGGTCTGAGAAGATTCGTACCTATAATTTTTTACAAGACCGGGTGACTGATCATCGCATAAAAGAGTCCTGGCATAATCTTCCTAAAATTATGCAAGGGGGGCTTGATCCTATCATGGAGTCGCTTAAAAATCCGCCAAAAAAAGAAGGGGACGCTAGCGCGGAAGAGGATGATATGGTAGAGTAGTAACCACTATGGACATAAAAAACAATCCTTTAATTGCAAAGCTTTTTGAAGCAGGAGCTCATTTTGCCCAGCAAAAGAGACGTCGTCACCCCTCTATGAAATCAGTGCTTGTGGGGTCTTTGCAGAAAGTTGAAATATTTGATCTCGCCAAAACACAGGCACAAATAGAAAAAGCAAAAGAAGTTATGCGCGCATTTGCAAAAGAAGGAAAGACTGTCCTTTTTGTTGGAAGTAAGCAAGAGATTGCTGAATCGGTAAGAAACGCCGCTTCACGCGCTTCTCTTCCGTTTGTTTCTACGAGGTGGCTTGGAGGGACACTCACTAACTTTCCTGAAATTAAAAAGCGCATTGACCGTTTGGCTACGCTTAAAGCAGAAAAGGAGAGTGGAGAACATGAGAAGAAATATACAAAACTTGAACGCCTTCACCTAGAAAGAGAAATGACGCGCCTTTCTGATCGTCTTGATGGAATTACCAACCTCTCAAAAACTCCTGACGCATTTGTGATTGTGGACACGCGCCACGAATCCCACGCAACCAAAGAAGCGCAAGCACTTCGCGCTCCTATTATTGGGATTATGAGTTCTGATTGTGACCTAGCTGATGCAACCTACCCCATCACCTTAAATGATGCATCAAAACACGCGGTTACCCTTGTGCTTGAAGAACTTGCTTCTGCGTACGAAGAGGGAAGAAAAGGAGAGTAGTCTTGTGTGATATACTGATTACATATCTATGGACATTTCTATTGATACTATCAAAGCACTTCGCGATAAAACAGGAGTTTCTGTTGCGCAATGTAAAAAAGCACTCGAAGAAACAGGGGGAGATATTGAAAAAGCAGAAGTACTCCTCCGAAAAAAAAGCGGAGCGCAAGCTGAAAAGAAATCAGACAGAGAGTTTGGGGCGGGTATTGTTTCAACGTATGTCCATGACGGCATTATTGGAGGCATGATTCTCCTCTCTTGCGAAACGGATTTCGTTGCTCGAAACCCAGAGTTTTCTGAAGTGGCAAAAATGATTGCGATGCAGGTTGCTGCAACGAACCCTTCTTACATAAAAACTGAAGATATCGGAGAAGATGCAAAAAAGGCCGCGACAGAAGTATTTATGCAAGAAGTAGCTGATAAGCCAGAAGAAATGAGAGAGAAAATACTTGCGGGAAAACTGGCTTCATATTTTCGTGATCAAGTACTGCTCGAACAGTTTTTCATCAAAGATGAAGAAAAAACAGTTCGAGATATTATCACGAGCGCATCTCAAAAGTTCGGTGAACGCGTTGAGGTTACGCAGATGGTACGCTTCAGCGTACGCTAAGGTATGGTTGCCGTCATCGGCGTAACGATTTCTTTTGCGTTGACCACCCTCTTTCTTTTGCTGGTTATAACTGAAAGAAAGAGGGGAGTACGGTTCTTTGAAAACCAAAGAAAGAACATGGATAGATTTATTTCTCGTGGAGCATATATTCTTTCCCACATTGATTTTTCATCCCTCTTTTCTTCAATGGGTAAGCACATAAGCATCACCCTTGCGCATCAGTTCGCACACCTCTCACTTGTCGTGGTACGTTTTCTTGAGCGAGCGTTGACAAGAACGGTCCGCTATTTACGAGTCAGGAGAGATCCAGAAATGAAACAATCACTGTCCGTGTCACCCCTGCACCTACTTGCGCGGATAGGTGCATACGCAAAACGCGTTGGTAAAAAGCGTCCTAGTGAATTACCTTCTACCACTTCCACCGAAGAAGAAAAAAGGTAGAATATACACAGGTCGCCCTTGGTTGTATATCAAGAGCCGAGATAGCTCAGTTGGTAGAGCAACGGTTTTGTAAACCGTAGGTCGCGAGTTCAAATCTCGCTCTCGGCTCTAGGTATATAACAATTCAGAAAATGGGATAAGGGTGTTTAACGAGTGGGTGTGGTTGTAGCTTTTTCTTGAGCAAGTTCTTCCAAGAGGCCTTCTGGAAAACGGTTTGTTAAATCTTCAAGATCGGTGAATCCATATGAATTCTTTCGTTCAATGACAAACCCGGGGAGTGTTGAATTGACGTCTTCAATTGCAATCAATGTCTTGAGTGCTCCAACATCAAGATTATAATCAAAAGAATACACGCGCAAATCTGGGTATGTTTGTTTTAAGTATGAGAGCGCGTATCCTGCGCGCGCGCAATCTGGACAATCGGTATTTCCATAAAAGTAAAGTACAATCGCTGAGTTTTCTCCGCACGAAGTTTCAATGCGTCGAGCGAGGAGATAGTCACGGATTTGAAGAAGGGTGTAGCGTTCTTTAATGCGCACTACCTCAGGATGGTCAGATCCAAGTCGCTCCTCGGTAAATGCAAGCCGATCACCAAGACCTGAGAGTTCCTGAGAGAGAATGTTGCTTGCGTCAATATCTTCACATACCGCTTCTTCAAGCAAAGAAAACTGGGTTTCAAGTGAAAGGGTGTCAGTAGCAAGCTCCTCTTCAATGGTACGGAGTTCCTTAGTGCGTAGCGTATCAAGATAGTTAACTGCGTAGAGTATCGTCCCAATAATGACTGCCGTGATGATAAGGGCAAGCACGCTATTTCGTAGTATTGTTTTTTCCATAATTAACGCCATGCGCGGTTCTTCTTAAAAAGAATATCAATGAGTGAGCGTAAAAGCCATAGGGGTGCAATAATGCCATAGAGAAAAAGCTGGCCAACAATACCAAGACCAAGCGGGGCGTGTGTTTTTGAAAGCTTATTTCCCACAATAATAAACGCTACAATCATAAAAATGAGAATTGACCCAAGCAAGAGTATGCCAGAGATGGGTAAGAAGAATAAATCCACTCCATTAAAAGAGAAAAGATGAGAGAGGGGAACTCCTTGCGCAAGCCAGAGTGTCGTAAACAATTCGTACAATCCTCTATAGATAAACAACAGAAAGAAAAAGACCCCGCTCACCACCGCAAATATTCCCATGGGAAGTACCAAAAGACCGAGAAGACCGAAACGCGGATTAAAGAGCATGTCGCGATATTCGTTCAGCATGTTTTGCATGAATCCCGTAGTCCAGCGCACCCTTTGTTTTATTAATTTTAAAACCGTAGGGGGCACTTTGGTGTAGACGACTGCTTTTGGAGCATTTTCAATACGGTATCCCGCTCGCTGAATACGGAGCGCCATTTCCATGTCTTCAGTTTGGTGTCCATGGCGAAATCCACCAAGTTTCTGTAGTACGCTCATGCGATAAAGAGATGCAGGACCCGGAGTCACGTACAAACCATTCACTGAAGCAAGAATATGTCTTAGGGTAATCCCAAGAATGTATTCGGCATTTTGCATATGCTCAATAAATCTTTTTGGTTTATTTACTGACATTGACGCAGTGGTTGCCGCAACCCGATCATCATCAAACGATGCGATAAGATGGGTGAGAGACTGGGGGTGCATGAAAGAATCTGCATCAAGACACCCCACAAACTCCACGTCTTTTGCAAGTGAGATACCCGTATTAAGAGCTTCAAATTTTCCTCGGTTTTCGGTATGGACCACCGTTACCTGTTCGTGAGATGCAAATGCATCCATTGCTTGCCTGGTTCCATCAGTTGAACCATCATTGACGAGAATAATACTGAGTTTTTCTTTTGGATATGAAAGCGCAAGGAGTGACTCCACGGTTCCAGCAATCGTTTGTTCCTCGTTATAGCAGGGAACTATCATGGCAACTTTTGGAAGCTCTTTATTGACGGAAAATTCCCGCGCACGCGCAGCGCGCGCGGGAGAAGAGAGAAAGGTTAAAAGCATAAACACCTGAAAATAGAGGGCAAGCGCGAGCGCTCCTAGGGTCAGAAAATCCATATTCGTACTCTAACACGCACCGCTTTATTTGGTAAGCGTAATTAACGAATGTTCGCGCCAAACATTTCTTGTGTGCGTTCTTCTAGTTTTTTATGAAGCATGTCTACCTCTTCTCCAGTCAATGTTCTTTCAAGCGAACGATAGGTGACACGGTATGCATAACTCACCTTACCCGCCCCAAATTTTTCATCATTTTCATATCGATCAATGAGCGATACTTCTTCTGCAAGCTCGTCTCCTATGGTTTCGCGCACAAGATCAAAATAGGTATTTGGTTCAAATGTTTTTGGAACAATAAAAGAAATATCACGTACTATCGGTGGATACTTACTCACTTCATGATACACGTTTCCAAGCACGAGTTGTTTTTTAATGCGCTCATCATCAGACCAAAGAAGGCGAATATCTGGGAGATGCATGGAGAGAATGGCAAGTCTTTCAATACCAAACCCAAAAGCCCAGCCGTTATATCCTTCCACGCCAAATTTTTTAAGCACCGAGGGCTTTATCATTCCTGCCCCTAAAATTTCAATCCATTTTCCATTCATAAGCACCTCAATTTGAGTTGAGGGATCGGTATAAGGGAATGTATCATCAAGGAAACGATACTCTACCTCTTTTCCGAAAATAGTTTCTACCACCTCCGAGAGTACTCGCTTTAATTCATCAAGGGGAAGCACGCCTTCTGTGTTTGGAATTATTTTCCATCCGTCAATTTGATGAAAGACGTTCATGTGACGATTGTCTATCTCGTCTTTTCGGTACACCTTGCCGTGACAGAGGGCACCCACATGTTCTCCATTTTTTATTTTCTCTTGAATGAGCGGATGTGAGAAATAGTAATACCAGGAAACAGTGTTGTGCGTACGAAGAATGTGCTTTTCGTCAACGTAGTAGGTGTCTGATGTTGAACGTGCGGGATGATTGTCCGCAAAATCAAAAAGATCAAAGGTCACCTCTGTTGGAACAATCTCAGAAATCTCTATTTCATCGAGGTCAGAAAGAGAAGGAACCGCACGCACTCTTTGGTAAATATGAGACAGAGGACTTCCTGCGGTACGTGAGAGGTCAGGCATAGAAAGGTACCTGCGCATACGCACAGCTTCCGTGTCGGTGCGCTCGTCAAGTTTTTTACGAAGCGCCATTTCTTCATCTTTTGGTATTACGATTTTCATTAAAATATGATACAATAGAACAATATGCCAGCAAAGGGTACGCCAGAAGAAAAAAAGAAAGAAAAAGCGTACGACGCTTCAGCGATTACCGTTCTTGAAGGGCTTGATCCCGTACGAAAGCGTCCCGGAATGTACATTGGTACGACGGGTCCTGACGGACTTCACCACCTTATTTGGGAAGTATTTGATAACTCGCGCGATGAGGCAATGGGTGGATATGCCGATGATATTGAAATTACGCTCATGCCGGGAAACCGTATTCGTGTAGCTGACAATGGACGCGGTATCCCCGTAGATAAACACCCTCACACAAAAGTTTCTGCGCTTGAGACCATCATGACCACGCTTCACGCGGGAGGAAAATTTGGCGGAGAGGGAAGTGGGTACAAAGTGTCAGGAGGACTTCATGGAGTCGGGGTGTCTGTTGTAAACGCGCTTTCGGTTTGGACGCGAGCGGAAGTACACCGAGACGGAGGTGCGTATGAGCAAGAGTATAAAATTGGAAAACCACAAAAAGAGGTTAAAAAATTTGCTTCTTCAGATAAGCGAGGCACCATTGTCTCTTTTGAAGCAGACCCAACCATTTTTAATGAGGTGAAGTTTGATTTTAATCGTATTGTGGCGCATGTGCGTCAGCAGGCGTATTTGGTAAAAGGCACACGCATTTCGGTGATTGACGCGAGAGAACTTTCTTCGCTTTCTGATACGGGAGTATTTTATATGCGTGAGCGCGCGCTTTCTGTACCGTCCATGACCTTTTATTTTGAAGGAGGACTCCGCTCTCTCATTCAATTTTATAATCAACATCAAACACTGGTCCACAAAAACATCTTTTATGTAGAAAAAGAAGAAGCAGAAGTTTCCGTTGAGGTTGCGCTTCAGTATGTAGACGATATCTCTCCTCGTCTTTCGGCGTTTGCAAACAATATTTACAACCCAGAACATGGAACGCACGTGACTGGTTTTAAAACCGCACTCACCAGATCTTTAAACGCCTACGCAAGAAACGCAAACATTATTAAAGAAAGTGAAGAAAACTTTACGGGTGAAGATGTACTTGAAGGAATTACGGCGGTCGTCTCAATTAAAATGCCCGAGATTCAATTTGAAGGACAAACTAAAGGCAAGCTCGGAAGCGTTGAAGCAAGAGGTGCGGTTGATACGGTATTTTCTTCAGCCTTCGTTTCTTTCCTTGAAGAAAATCCAGAAGACGCACGCGCGATTGCAAACAAGGTGCTCCTCGCCCTTAAAGCACGTAAAGCCGCAAAAGCTGCAAAAGAGTCTGTGCTTAGAAAGGGTGCGCTTGAAGGAATGACGTTGCCTGGGAAGCTTGCAGACTGTCAAACAAAAAATGCTGAAGAATCAGAATTGTTTATCGTGGAGGGAGACTCCGCGGGGGGTACCGCAAAAACGGGGCGCGATAGAAGAACACAAGCCATTCTTCCGCTTCGCGGAAAAATTTTAAACATTGAGCGTGCGCGCCTTGATAAGATGCTCGCAAATGAACAAATAAAAAATCTCGTGGTTGCGCTTGGAACTGCGATTGGTGATATTTTTGATATTTCAAAACTTCGCTACCATAAAATTATTATTGCAACAGATGCTGATGTTGACGGCGCACACATCCGCACGCTTCTCCTCACGCTTTTCTATCGACATTTTCGCCCTCTCATTGACGGGGGATACCTGTATATCGCGCAACCACCCCTTTATAAAATAAAACGAGGAAAAGAAGTTCATTACGCATTTACGGATGAAGAAAAATTTAAGATAGTGGGAGATAATGCACAGGTAGAAGAGGATGGCGGACAAGAAGAAATAGAAAATGAATCTGAAGAAAAAAGTACCGACACTAAAAAGCCAGCTCGTTTTTCAATACAGCGATACAAAGGACTTGGAGAAATGAACGCAAGTGAACTTTGGGAAACCACCATGGATCCAAATGCGCGCCTTTTAAAGCAGGTAACTGTTGAGGATGCCGTAGATGCTGACAGGATTTTTGATATTTTGATGGGTACTGACGTTCCTTCTCGCAAGAGCTTTATTCAAAGCAACGCAAAACTTGCTACCGTCGATGTCTAGTGAAAACCTTATTCCTCCTGGTCAAGAAAGAGCGCTTCGTGCGCACGCGGGAAAAACTATGGACATGGCTCCTGGCTCAGGAAGAGATTTGGAACAACACGCACTCCTTTTAGGTGCTTCTGAAATCAATAGGGTTATTGCGATGAGTAAGGAAAGGCAGGTGAGCGTATTGGTCTATGGTGCCGGAGCACGTGGAGTGTTTGAAACTCAACTCACTAACAAGATAAGAGAGGAGGGAGGGAGAGATCCTTTTTTGACGGTAATGAGCCCAACGTTTACAGAAGAAAGTGGGGGAGCAGCACGGGTGCTTGAAGGACTTGAAAGAGTTCCCTCTGCGGTAGTAACCAGTGATTTGCATACAGAAATATCCGCACCGAGTGGATTTTACGACGCTATTTTCATGGTTAATGTGTTCCAACACCTCCCTCCAGATGGAAGAAACAGAGCCCTTGAAGAAGTATGGAGAACGCTAAAAGAAGGAGGGGTATTGTCCATCACGCCCGTACTAAAACCAAAAGCAGGTGAAGAAACATTTCCTTGGAAATCAAAAGAGGATGCCGAAAAAGAACTTCAGGCAGTTGAAGAGTTTATTAAAAAGCACCCAGAAATTGAGGTTGAGCGATACCTACTCCCCACACAAGATTTTATTCTTGGGCAGACAGGGAACAAAGAGAGAAAAAACGAATCACGCCCTTTTGACGCATTCTGCTACCGCCTTAAGAAGTGTACATTTTCTAATTAACACGGACGCGTACAGAACAGGTGTCAGTTTCTCCGTCACCTCGTACCGTCATGCGGTAGGTCGTGTCTTCTCTTGGTCGCACAGTCTCGCTCCCTCCGTCTTCATCCACCGATCCTATACCCTCATTAATTGAGGCGGAAGTTACGTCTCGTCCGACATCCCAAGTTAAACGCACGCGCTCGCCTTCGCGAATGGAAGTGTCGTCAGCAAAAAGCTCACACGATACATCATTATTTCGTGAAGAAGAATTCCTCCCATCAACATCAATCGTGCGAGATGCGACATTATTATTTTCATTTGACTCACGAACAATATTCATTTCATCTACTACCACCTCAATCTGCCTGTCATTTCCCGAGTCAGGATTATCAAATCCGAGCGTAAATTCAATTGAGGCTCCTGGATTTAAGGAGCGCTGGTTTGAAGATTCAAAGGTTGTGCGTGGGCTCGTTGGCATAGAAAGCATAAAACGCCATGGTCCGCTTACATTGGTGCCCACATTTCTTACCAAAAAACGCACTCCGCCGCGCTCTTCTTCAGGCACAACGCTTGAAACTCGGTATGAGCTTGCAGAAGCTGAGGTGAGGTATCCCACGGAAATAATTTCAACAGAAAGGTCAGGAAGCCCTGAAAGGGTAGAGGTGACTACCGGAACAATTCGAGTGGTTTGTACGCGCGTTGTTTGCGTGCCGGTGGTGCCTCTTGTGGGAGTGGTTTGATTTCCTGCTACGCTTGGCGCTTGAGGGAGATTTGGAGAGAAGAAGTTTGGGGTTCCAAGTCCTTCGCCCCCATTTGTACTGGTATTTTGTGTAGGAGTATCTCCACCCGTTTCTGGTGCCTGTTCATTTTCTCCTGACTGGTTTCTAGGATTCCCTTGAGCGCCCGTTTCGGTAGCAGTATTTTCATTTGCAGAGAAATTTTCTTGAGGAACTACATTTCCGTTTTCATCACGAAACACGGAAGAGGTGTACACACCCGCAGCTCCATTCCCACCCAAAATGTTTGGAAGTGCTCGCGCGCCGTTTACTATTAAAAGGATTCCTCCAACAAGGAGTGCAATCACGCCAAAAATGGCAAGCCCATTCACGAGTGCTGTTCGTACCGCCCCCTTTTTTTCTCCGCCTGCTGACATATACTATTAATATATCATAAATAACAAGTATTGTCAATATGCGCAAAGAGGGAACTATATACAAATTTATCCTAACCTAGATACTACTGTCTCTTTCTATGTTTAGTAATTGTGCCCTCATGCTTGTACTTCGACTTTTCATTAACCTTTAAGACTTACTTAAAATAAATCTCTATAAGTTTGTTCAAAGTGAATTTGTGTCCTCTGGTCTCTTTTATCATATAAGATAAAGGTCTTGAAGTTCAGATTCTCATTAGTATGCGAAAAGATTTATAATATTCAAATTACATGAATAAGAAATAAATAACAGAATTGGAATTGAAAATAGAGGGTTGAGTAACAGCTTTCTTTGTGTTACTATGTCTCCAACATAACAGATATGGAAGCAGTAAATTTAATAATAGGTATTGTGTTCCTAGTCTTCTTTGTTTTTGGAGTGGGATACTTTAATCGTAAATGGTATAAGCAAGGAAATCTTCCAGGTTACGACCCGATTACTGGCCTTACAAGTTTACCTGATTCAGTTCAAGGACATATAAAGATGGAGAAGGAGGGTCGATCAATACCCAAGGGACAGCCCGTTATGGCAGCAATTATATCCATCTCGTTTGGTCTTATATCAATCTGGATTTTTTCTACCGAAAGTATATTCGTAGCACTCGTAGTAGCCTCGTTCTTCTTCGCGCTCGGTGCGTGGTTTTTAGGTATCTTGGCTATTCTAACCATTGTCAAGGACAGAGAAAAACGTAAAAAGTACCAGTTTATTTTTCTTGGTCTTATTGTAGGAATAACACTTATTTTCATGTCCTTTTTCGTTTTCCATGAACAAGACACAACGAATTTTTTGAAGACACTAGGAATCTTTCTTGTTTTATTAGCTATCCCCATTATTTCACTTAGGCTCCAGAAGAAGAATATCACCTAAAGAAGTGAGGATGGATTTGTATATAGTTCCTGCAAAAGAGAGTATACTAGTGGCTATTACGTATGAAACAAAAGCCCTCATTTAAAGAAATACGGAAACATATCTTTAAAAGAAAGTGGGAATTTTCTGTTACTTTTCTTGCGGTTTTTGCGCTTTCTTACGGATTGCTTCATTTTAACGGTCTTGAGCCAGGAAATCCGCCCGCACCTCCTCAGTCTCAGAAAGCCATTGAACGGCCCACATCTTTTATTGAAACTGAGACCACAGAGCTTCCAACATTGATTCAAATTCCGAAAGTCGGTGTTGAGGCACTTGTGGTAAACCCTACAAGCACGAACATTCGTATTTTAGATGACGCTCTTTTAGAAGGTGTGGTGCGTTATCCTGGCTCGGCAAAGCTTGGACAAGAAGGAAATGTGCTGATTTTCGGACACTCAAGCTATCTTCCTATAGTTAAAAATCAGTCATACCGCGCGTTTAATGAAATACAAAATCTAAAGCAAGGAGATGAAATTTATTTGTATGGCGAAGAGGGGGTTTTTACCTATGTGGTGGAGAAGGTTGAAAAAGTGAACATTAAAGACACGGAAATTCCACTCAGAACTTCTGGACACACACTCACCCTTGCTACCTGTGATGTTTTTGGTGTAGAATCAGATAGGTTTATAGTCACTGCCACTTTAAAAACTAATTAATTTTTATATATGGGATTTTTTGAAAAGCTTGGGCTTGGTGGAAAGGAAAAACCAAGGAAGGGAGGTAAGTTGTCGCCAGCCGTAGCTGGTGCAATGTTAGTTCTTGCTGGGTGTTCCGAAATGCCTACGGTTACATTCGGACAGCAACAACGGGCTGTTGAGCAGCCCGATCGCCCGCTTACAGAAAGAGCGAGTAATTTAAGATCTATTTTAGAAAATTCACGACAAGACTTGAATGCTGCGCAGATTGCAGTTATTGAAGAAGCAATAAGAATACTTGGTCAGAACCAAGAACTTCCTGATGCATTAAAAACAAGACTACGAGATGCCTTGGGTGCTGTGGATGCGGATGCTCAAAGTGAAGAAGGTGATCCTGGTTCCCAAGGGGGCGGTATACCAATGTATGAGGGCGAGACACAGACTGTTTCTTATGAGATAGCCAGATCAGCATTTGGGGTTTCAAATGGACAGGCACGCACCTTTCCCATGTTTGCCATTCTTAAAGACAGCACAACGGTGAGATTAAATGAGCGACTTGTTTTTGCTGCAGATAATAGTGAAGCAACTGGTAGCTGGAATCTTCCCAAAGAAACCGCAAGAATATTCGTTAATACAGGCCCTGGTGATAGTGGTGTGTTCATAAATAATGTATCAGACACCATAACGAGCAACGGTTCTATAATGGTTGAATCAGCAGGTAGTCCAGTCGTATCTCCACCACCAGCGGCAGGAGAAGGGGCTCCAGAACTTGCAGCGGGCCCAGAAGTTCCGACAGTAGATGAAGTATTTTCTTCAGTCCCAAATCTTCAAAGGCCTGGAGCAGGGGAAACGGGTATGACCGTCACTGCTGCTGCTTCTTCAGATGAAGTTACTCTCCCTGCTCAAACTACAAGAGCAATTCTTTTTATCTGGAATACAGACAACGGCCAAATTGGATCACGAGGAAGGGATACAGCGGTGACCCAAACCCTTGGGAGGGCAGGTGTAATAGATAAAGCAGGAGTGCCCAATGAAGCTGATTTTAAAGCGTATGAGGTTACGGTTCAGAATGGGAAAATTGACGCAATTTCTCCAACCGAGTTTAGGGATGGGATGAGAACGGCAATTGTGTATCATAATGGGACAGAGTGGGTTCGCGCTGGGGTAGGATCAACAGCAGAGGAAGACTAAAGAGCAGATAATACTTTTGACATACTATTGACAAAAAATCAATAGTATGATATGGTTTATATATATGAAAACCATAACCAACGACGCAAAACTTTCTTTTGCACTTGTTTTTACACTCGCTATTTTTATAGCGCTTGTTCCAAGTACGACTGTTAGAGCGGATGGATGGACTTGTAATGATGGTACGAGAGTTTCTGTTCCTTCTGAATGTAGAAATACCATAACTAATGGAAGCTTACCTGGTTCAGGCGGGAGTAATCCTATTACTTCAGGAACTTTGCATGGTTCAAGTGGAAGCAATCAAGTAACCCAAACAAGGCCGGTAACCCAGACAAGACCTGCGGTGACCCAAACAGTGCAGACGGTACGCGTGAATCAAACTAATACCTGTAATGGACTTTTCAACTGTAATACGAGAATAAATTACGGATCTTCCGGATACGGATATAACTACGGATATACGTACTACCAACCAGCTCCTCCTACCTATGTCTATCGTGACCCTGTCTACGAAACTCGTCCTCGCCCTTCATGTACGCTTGACGCAGGACAAACTCGTATACAATCAGGACAAACAACCACGCTTCATTGGTCAAGTGCGCACACCGATAATGCAACCCTTAACGAAGGTATTGGAAACGTGGGTACCTCAGGATCAAGAAGCGTAAGTCCTATTCGTGACACCACCTACCTTCTTCGTGTAAATGGAACCTTTGGCGGATCAAGCACCTGTAGCATTACCATTCGCGTTGACCAAGAACAAGCAGGAGCACCTACGTGTGATATCCGCACAAGCCGTACGGTAATAGAGGAAGGGGAGAGCGTGTCTTTAATCTGGAACACAACAGGTGGTGACCGAGAAGTATTCATCAATCAAGGTATTGGATCGGTGAGTCAATCAGGAAGTCGTTCTGTGAGCCCAAGAAATGACATCACCTACACGATGCGCGTTTCAGGAGAGGGAGGAAGCACGAGCTGTTCAACTACCGTACGCGTTGATGATCAAAGAAACATTGATCGTGACTTTGATGACGCGCCTAGCTGTGAACTTCGTGTTTCTCCAAGCAGAATTGAAGACGGAGAAGAGGCAGACCTTATTTGGGAAACCGATGGCGAAGTAGACTCAGCACAAATTAATCAAGGCATTGGATTCGTTGATGAAGACGGCGGAAGAGAAGAAGTGTCTCCTAACCGCGATACTACCTACCGCATGACCGTGCGAGGACCTGGAGGAAGTGATACCTGTACCGCAACGCTTCGTGTTGACGAGGAAGAACAACAAAATGTTGCCGTCACCTACGACTTCGTTGAAACTCCAAGCCCACAACCCTTGACTTCAGTAACACTTACCGAACTTCCTTACACGGGAGCAGGGGATACGGCAACCATGACTCTTATGATTGGTACCATCGTGCTTCTTTTCGGAGCATTCGGATACCTTCTTTGGAACAAAGCGCTTCCATTTGCTTTCGCCCAAGCTTCAAAAGTGAACGAGGTAAGTTTTGAAGAAAGCACTTCTGAAACTCCACGAGAAATTACTCGTCGCGAGATTAGAATTGGCGGAAAAACTGAAGCAGAGTTAAAAGGATAG